>OLIJ01000082.1_pt1 | contig 78293 bp, 72 predicted proteins | sample 1609731 | NCBI WGS metagenome assembly OLIJ01 (sample SAMEA4350159, study PRJEB24818) | metagenome | biome: human; feature: gut; material: faeces | place: Denmark | collected 2013-09
ATGGCAATCGAGACCAGGTCCGTCGGCGTCCCCGCCGGCAGATCGCCAAACAGATAGGCCACCAGGTCGCCGCGGACGTTCGACATCAGGCTGACAACCACCAGGCCCAGCGACAGCGCGCTGTGGGCCATAATCCCCAGCAGCGTATCGATGGCCAGGTGAGGGCGCTTCTCCAGCCATACCAGCCCGCCGGCCAGCAGCAGCGTGATCGCGATAACGGCATAGAAAGGATTGACGTTGAGCAGCAGCCCAAAAGCGACGCCGAGCAGCGAGGCGTGGGCGAGGGTATCGCCAAAATAGGACATCCGGCGCCAGACGACAAACGATCCCAGCGGGCCGGCGGCGCAGGCGAGCATCACCCCGGCCAGCCAGCCGGGTAACAGTAGTTCAATCATCAGCGGTCATTTCCCCGACGCAGTACAATCCGCCCCTGCAGGTCGTGGCGGTGATTATGATGGTGACGATAAATGCCCAGCTGTTCCGCTCCGCGCTGGCCGAACATCGAGATAAACTGCGGGTGCATTGAGACCACTTCCGGCGTGCCGGAGCAGCAGATATGCTGATTCAGGCACAGAACTTCATCCGTTTTCGCCATCACCAGGTGCAGGTCGTGGGAGACCATCAGCACAGAGCAGTTAAGCTCCTGTCGCAGCTGGTTTATCAGATCGTAAAGCGCCACCTGGCCGTTGACGTCGACGCCCTGCGTCGGCTCATCAAGCACCAGCAGCTGCGGCTGGTTTAACAGCGCGCGGGCGAGCAGCACGCGCTGCGTTTCGCCTCCGGAGAGTTTCTGCATCGGGGCATCGATAAGATGTCCGGCCTGGACACGCTTCAGCGCGGGCAGGATATCCTGCTTATGCGTATCCGGACGCAGGCGTAAAAAGCGGCTGACGGTGAGCGGCAGCGTGGCATCGAGGTGTAATTTTTGCGGGACATAGCCAATCCGCAGCTTTCCCTCTCGTTTGATAACGCCGTCAGTTGGTGCTACCAGCCCGAGAACGACCCGCACAAGCGTGGACTTACCGGCGCCGTTTGGGCCGAGTAGGGTCAAAATTTTGCCTGGCTTAAGCGTTAGCGAAATGTCAGACAGCACGCGTCGCTGGCCGAAGGCCACCGAGACGTTTTCCAAAGTTACAAGATTTGTCATGTCAAATTAAGGGTTGCACAAGCTAGTGAATGTTATAATATCACATCTTTCTCATTCATTACGATGATTAGACGCATTATGTTACATAAAAATACGCTTCTTTGCGCTGGACTTAGCGCCGTTTTTTTGTTCACCCATGCCTCCGCGGCGAATGCTGCCGTGGTTACCTCAATGAAACCTCTTGGCTTTATCGCTTCCGCTATCGCTGACGGGGTCACGGACACTCAGGTTCTGCTGCCCGATGGCGCATCCGAGCACGACTATTCGCTGCGTCCATCGGATGTAAAACGCTTACAGAACGCAGACTTAGTGGTGTGGATTGGCCCGGAGATGGAAGCCTTTATGGATAAGTCAACGCAAAGCATTGCGCCAAACAAAAAGGTGACAATCGCCCAGCTTGACGGCGTGAAACCGCTGCTCATGAAAGGCGCGGATGACGACGATGACCATCACGACCACGACCATGCTGCAGGCGGAAAAAGTGACGACGATCACCATCACGGCATATACAACATGCATCTGTGGTTATCCCCAGAGATAGCGCGGCTTTCGGCGGTTGCAATCCACGATAAATTATTGGAACTTATGCCGCAGAGTCGAGCCAAACTTGACGCTAACCTGAAGGAGTTTGAGGCAAAATTAGCCTCGACCGATAAACAGGTGAGTCACGAGCTGGCACCGCTGCAAGGGAAAGGGTATTTCGTTTTTCATGATGCCTACGGCTACTTTGAAAAACACTACGGTCTGACATCGCTTGGTCATTTCACCGTCAACCCTGAAATTCAGCCTGGTGCCCAGCGTTTACACGAAATCAGAACACAGCTGGTTGAGCAGAAAGCGACCTGCGTTTTTGCTGAGCCACAGTTCAGGCCTGCCGTCATAGAAGCTGTTGCCAGGGGCACCTCCGTGCGCATGGGGACCCTGGATCCGTTGGGTATTGGAATTAAGCTGGGTAAAGACAGTTACCCTCAGTTCCTCAACCAGCTGGCGAACCAGTATTCGAGCTGCCTGAAAGGAGATTAACGAGGAAGTGAATACGTGCAACAGATAGCCCGCGCTGTCACTCAGGCATTTAACAATTTGCCACGACCTCACCGCGTTATGCTGGGGTCGTTGAGCGTTCTAACCTTAGCGGTCGCCGTCTGGCGACCGTACATCTACCACCATGAATCAGCCCCTATCGTCAGAACGATTGAGCTGGAAAAAAGCGAAATCCGTTCCCTGCTGCCGGAAGCCTCTGAACCTATCGATCAGGCCGCGCAGGAGGAAGAAGCTATCCCTCAGGACGAGCTGGACGATAAGGCGGACGGCGATTCAGGCGGCCATGAGTACGTCGTATCAACCGGCGATACCCTCAGCAGCATCCTCAATCAGTACGGTATCGAAATGGGCGATATCTCCCTTTTATCGACCGCTGATAAAGAGCTGCGCAACCTCAAGATTGGTCAACAGCTGTCATGGACCCTGACGGCGGATGGCGATCTGCAAAGCCTGACCTGGGAAATGTCCCGTCGCGAAACCCGAACCTATAATCGCGTGGGCAACGGCTTCAAGATGAGCAGCGAGCTGCAGGAAGGGGACTGGGTCAACAATGTGCTGAAGGGCACCGTTGGCGGCAGCTTCGTCTCCAGCGCGCGTAACGCGGGCCTTACCAGCACCGAGGTCAGCGCGGTTATTAAGGCCATGCAGTGGCAGATGGACTTCCGCAAGCTGAAAAAAGGCGATGAATTCTCGGTGCTGATGTCACGAGAAATGCTTAACGGCAAGCGGGAACAGAGCCAGCTGCTGGGCGTGCGTTTACGTTCAGATGGCAAGGATTACTACGCGATCCGTGCCGAAGACGGCAAGTTCTACGATCGTAACGGTACCGGCCTGGCGAAGGGCTTTATGCGTTTCCCAACCGCGCGTCAGTTCCGCGTGTCGTCAAACTTTAACCCGCGCCGCCTCAATCCGGTGACCGGGCGCGTTGCGCCACACCGCGGCGTAGACTTCGCGATGCCGCAGGGCACGCCGGTTCTTTCCGTCGGCGACGGCGAGGTGGTGGTGGCCAAACGCAGCGGCGCGGCGGGGTACTATGTTGCAGTGCGTCATGGGCGTACCTACACCACCCGCTATATGCACCTGCGTAAGCTGCTGGTGAAACCTGGACAGAAGGTGAAACGCGGTGACCGTATTGCCCTGTCGGGAAATACCGGCCGTTCTACCGGGCCGCATCTGCACTATGAAGTATGGATTAACCAGCAGGCGGTAAACCCGCTGACGGCGAAACTGCCGCGTACGGAAGGGCTGAGCGGTTCCGATCGCACGGATTATCTGGCGCAGGTGAAAGAAGTGATGCCGCAGCTGCGATTCGACTAACGCGCTGTTAATAAAAGCCGGTGCCAGCGCGCGCCGGCTTTTTCTTTTGTACCTTCCCCTACGTGTCGCTAAACTATAGCCTTGAGTATCTCCTCATCTTTATTCAGCACCATTTTTGCGGATCGGGCATGGAAACGAAAAAAAATAATATTGAGTTTATTCCAAAATTTGAGAAATCCTTTTTACTCCCGCGCTACTGGGGCGCGTGGCTGGGCGTTGTTGCCTTTGCGGGGATTGCGCTGACGCCCCCGTCGTTCCGCGATCCGATTCTCGGCAAGCTGGGGCGTTTTGTCGGCAGGCTGGCCAAAAGCTCGCGCCGCCGCGCACAGATAAACCTGCTGTACTGTTTCCCGGAAAAGAGCGAGCAGGAGCGCGAAGCGATTATTGATGAGATGTACGCCTCTGCGCCTCAGGCGATGGTCATGATGGCAGAGCTGGGCCTGCGCGATCCGCAGCGCATTCTTTCCCGCGTCGACTGGCAGGGAAAAGAGATCATCGACGAGATGCAGCGTAATAACGAAAAGGTGATCTTCCTGGTACCGCACGCCTGGGGCGTGGATATCCCGGCTATGCTGATGGCCTCCGGCGGACAAAAAATGGCGGCGATGTTCCATAATCAGGGTAATCCGGTATTTGATTACGTGTGGAATACCGTCCGTCGTCGGTTTGGCGGGCGCATGCACGCGCGGAATGATGGCATCAAGCCGTTTATCCAGTCGGTGCGTCAGGGCTACTGGGGCTACTACCTGCCCGATCAGGATCACGGCGCGGAGCACAGCGAGTTCGTCGATTTCTTCGCCACCTATAAAGCTACGCTGCCGGCGATTGGCCGCCTGATGAAGGTGTGTCGGGCGCGGGTGGTGCCGCTGTTCCCGGTCTATGATGGCAAAACCCACCGTCTGACGGTGCTGGTACGCCCGCCGATGGACGACCTGCTGGAGGCTGACGATAATACTATTGCCCGGCGGATGAACGAAGAGGTGGAGATTTTCGTCAAGCCGCATACCGAACAGTACACCTGGATCCTCAAGCTGCTGAAGACCCGCAAACCCGGTGAAATCGAACCCTATAAGCGCAAAGAGCTTTTTCCTAAGAGGAAATAGCGACCGCGCACGCTCAGGGTACCGATCGTTTAGCCACTGCACGCCGAGGCGTCAGTGGCTAAATTGTTTGAGTAATGAGTCATGTTCCACAATCAGCCGATAGCGATACTCCGGCCTCCCCGTGGCGCCGTAGTGATTGCTGGTGCGTAAAATATTTATCTGCGCCAGCCACAGCAGATACTTGCGGCAGGAGACCCGGGAAATATCCAGCTGCGCCGCCAGCTCATTCGTTGAAAACTCAGCTTCAGGATGCGCGCCTATCCAGCGACATACCGTGCGCAGCGTTTGGGCGGTCAATCCTTTTGGCAAGCGGCGGCTCTCCGCGCGCTGCTGCGAAGCGTGGTTGAGCAGGCCGTCAATGTCAGACTGCTCGTAACAGGGCCTGGCGTGGCGCAGGCTACGCTTGTGGCTCCAGGCGATTAGCGCTTCTTCAAAACGGGAGAACTGGAAGGGCTTGATTAAATAATCCACCACCCCGTAGCGCATCGCGCTCTGGACGGTAAGCGCATCGGCGGCGGAGGTTATCATGATGACGTCAATATCGTGCGCCGCCCGGCGCAGCGTTGGCAGCAGGTCCAGCCCGTTTTCCTTATGCATATAAACATCGAGCAGTATCAGGTCGATACCCTGCGGCCGTTCGCTGATGATCCGCTGCGCTTCGCCGAGCGTCGGAGCGATGCCGCAGCAGAAAAAGCCGGCAAGCCGGCTGAGAAACAGGCGGTTTAGCTCAGCGACCATCGGATCGTCATCGATAATAAGGACATTTATCACGCAGGCCTCCTTTTAAGGCCGGGAGGCCATTTGCCTCCCGGGCAGCACATGACCAACCGGACCCGTTTATCAGAACGATGAGCGTTTGTAGGCGGTGTAGCGCGCCTGCCAGTAGGTCTGTTCGATGCGCTCGAGCAGTCGATCTTCACTTAGCTGCGGCGCAACGCCCTCCTGCTGAGCGACCTTGACGATCGCCAGGGCAATAGCGCGCGATATCGTTTCGATCTCCCCTACCGGAGGCAGCAACCCGCCGCTTTCCGCCGTAGCCAGCGGGGAGTGAGCGGCCAGGGTTCGGCTTGCGGCGGTGAGCATTTTTTCCGTTATCCGCTCAACCTTGCCGGCCAGCACGCCCAGTCCGAGGCCGGGGAAGATATAGGCGTTATTGCATTGGGCGATATCGTAGGTTTTGCCTGCGTAAACCACCGGCGCAAAGGGGCTGCCGGTGGCGACCAGCGCCGCCCCCTGGGTCCAGGCGATCAGGTCCGCAGGCTGGGCCTCGGCGCGAGAGGTTGGGTTCGAGAGCGGCATGATAATCGGGCGGGCGCAGTGCCGGTGCATCTCTTTGACAATCTCTTCGCTGAACAGACCGGGCTGCCCTGAGACGCCGATCATTACTGTCGGATGCGCGTGGCGTACAACGTCGAGCAGCGAGATGGGGCCGCTGCCGACCTCCCAGTGCGCAATGCTGTGCCGGGAGGTGACCAGCTTTTGCTGGAAATCGAGCAGGTCAGGGATGGCGTCCGTCAGCAGGCCGCAGCGGTCGACCATAAACACCCGGCCGCGGGCCTCGTGCTCAGACAGTCCGTCATCGACCATCAGCGCCACGATCTTTTCCGCAATACCGCAGCCTGCGGAGCCGCTGCCTAAGAAGACCACGCGCTGATCGCATAAGCGGCTGCCGGCCGCCTGAGCGGCGGCGATTATGGTACCCGTCGTAACGGCGGCGGTGCCCTGGATATCATCGTTGAAGCAGCAGAGCCGATCGCGATAGCGCTGCAGGAGACGGGTGGCGTTCTTTTGGGCAAAATCTTCGAATTGCAGCAGAACGTCAGGCCAGCGGCGCTTCACCGCCTCAATAAACATATCCATAAACTCAAGGTAGCTATCGTCGTCGATCCGCGGATGACGCCAGCCCATATAGAGCGGATTATCGAGCAGCTGCGCATTGTTGGTGCCAACGTCGAGCATGATCGGCAGGGTAGAGGCCGGATGAATCCCGCCGCAGGCGGTGTAGAGCGAGAGTTTGCCAATCGGGATCCCCATTCCGCCAACGCCCTGGTCGCCGAGGCCGAGAATGCGCTCGCCGTCGGTGACCACGATGACCCGGATGTCGTTGCGCGAGAAGCTGTGCAGCATTTCATCAATTTGGTGGCGGTCCGGCCAGGAGATAAATAAGCCCCTGGCGCGACGATAAATTTCCGAAAAGTGTTCGCAGGCCTCGCCGACCGTCGGCGTATAGACGATAGGCAGGGTTTCGGTCATATGCGTGCGCAGGACGTTGTAAAATAACGTCTCGTTCGTATCCTGAATATTGCGCAGATAGACGTGGCGAGAGATATCGCGTTTAAACTGGCAAAACTGTTCCCAGGCTCTTGCCGTTTGCTCCTCAATCGTCTCCACCTTCTGCGGCAGAAAACCGTGCAGGCCAAAGGCGTCGCGTTCGCCGTCGGTGAATGCCAGCCCTTTATTAAGTAACGGGTTTTCCAGTAATACGGAGCCGTTATAGGGAGTGTAAATAGTGTCCTGGTTTAACATGGGTTACTCCTGAATATATATTTTGCAAAACGGTGGTCAATATTGATAGCCAATTAATAGGGTGGTGCCGCCGGCATAATTTATGAAATCAAATAGATCATTATGCCTTCCGTCACCACGCCGATAGCGGTGCCAATTAAAATAGATGAGGATGCCGATTCAATATATGTATCGCTGCGCAGGGCAAACATTCCTGCGGCAATAGCGGATGGTGTCGCGCCGATAATAATAACCTGCTGCATTAAGCTATGGCTCAAGCCCAGCGCCAGTCCGGCGGCGGCCATCATTCCCGGTTGGATTAGATTTTTAATTCCAATGTTGGTGCATACCTGGCGATTAAATGCCGGACGCTCGCCATAAAATAGCAGTCCGAGGGCAAACAGGGAGAGACCGCCGGCAATTTTACCGACCATTTCTATCGGGGCGCTCAGGAGGTGTGGCAGCTTTATTCCGGCAAGACTTAACAGGACGCCTAATATCGGGATCCAGACAATCGGGTTTCTGACCGCCTTCATCAGGTTTTGCCATATCAGCATCGCGGGGTTGAGCCCGGCTCCCTGAGTGTCGGCGTTTTTATCGCCGAGACGAATGAGGATAATCGTCAGTGGAATCATAAATACGCTGGTGATGAGATTGCCGATCAGGACGCCAAGAAATCCTTCCGGCCCGATAAGGACCGCCAGCACCGGCGCGCCAAAATAGGCCATGTCGGGGAACGAGCAGACCAGAGACTGGATCGCGCTGGTCTTGATATCGTGGCGAAAAACGTAGCGTGAAAGAAGCAGGGTCAGAAAATAAGAGCCCATCAGGCCAATAACCAGCACGGCCATAAAAGTGAAGTTTTTAATTTTATCCGGGTTGGTGTTTAGGGCACCAATAAAGAGATGAAAAGGTAACGCGAAGCGAATAACCACGGTAGCTAAAACCGTGGCATCTTCACGACGGGTATAGCCGAGCTTGCCGCTGATCCAGCCGAGCAGCATGATAAACACCAGCGGGAACAGTGATTGTAATAATAATGAAGGCATAGGATGTCCTGATAAAGTATGGTCTGCGACTACTGTTTTTTTAATCTAACAATCCCTCGTGCGGTGCAGGGTGATAGAAATCACAGTCTGTTTTCTTTAAATACTTTTACAGCGAGGACTTTACTTACAAATATAGCCGGGAGGTAACCCGATGTTTTCATTGAGGGCGGTTAAAAATAGTCGCATCGATAAATTTAATTACAAAATGCCGACTTAAATTACTTAAAGTTGAGATTCAAGGTCAATCACAAAAGCATCATTAGAAATGGCGCATGGCTTTTTTATGTTCGATGGCTGTGCTACTTTTTTTCAGGTTCAATGTGCTCGATGTACTATTTTATTCTCGATTTTATTCTGGTTGAATAACATTGTTGTTATTTATGCCCCTACATAGCTATTTATAAAAAGTCAGGTGAAAGATGGAAAATAATTCACTAAATCATCCTATTGAAAATTCACTGCCCAACCGGCCCGCGCTCAGAATGCTGGGGAATGCGGAAGTGGGGTCCGTCCCCCTGGTGCTGTTTGTCGGTATCGCGATCGTAGTGGCTATTGCCGCCTACGCCAGCGTACTGCCAAAAAATATGATCGGCGGCCTGGCGGTGATTATGACCCTGGGCTTTGCGTTTGCCAAAATTGGCCGCATGGTCCCGGTACTGAAAGATATCGGTGGCCCGGCGATACTGTGCCTGATGGTGCCTTCGGCGCTGGTCTACTTTGAAATGTTTGCCCCGCATACGCTAGCGACGGTGCATTTGCTGATGAAAGAAGCCAATCTGCTTTATTTCGTTATTGCCTGTCTGGTGGTGGGCAGCATCCTGGGGATGAATCGGGTTATCCTGATTCAGGGGATGGTCAGAATGTTTGTCCCGCTGGTTGTCGGGACCTTTACCGCCATCCTCACCGGCCTGCTGGTGGGCACGCTGTTCGGCTACAGCCTGTACCATACCTTCTTCTTTATTATCGTCCCGATCATCGGGGGAGGGATCGGCGAGGGCATTCTACCGCTTTCGCTGGCCTATTCAGCGATCCTTGGGCAAACCCCCGACGTCTACGTTGCGCAGCTGGCCCCGGCGGCGGTCGTCGGCAATATCTTTGCGATTATCTGCGCCGGGGTGCTGGCGAGAATTGGCGTTCGTCGCCCCTCGCTTTCCGGAGACGGGGTGCTGATCCGCAGCCATGAAGATAACAGCGTCTTCACGCAAACTCAGGGCCCGCAGCAGACGGACTTTCAGCTGATGGGCGGTGGGCTGCTGATGATTTGCGCCTTTTTCATCGTCGGCGGGCTGTTGGAGAAGGTGGTGCATATTCCCGGTCCGGTACTGATGATCCTCGCCGCCGTCATTTGTAAATACACCAAAGCGATCCCGGCGGCGATGGAGGTCGGTGCCTACAGCTGCTACAAATTTGTCTCCGCGGCGCTGGTATGGCCGCTGATGATCGGGCTTGGGATGCTGTACGTGCCGCTGGAAAGCGTGGTGGCGGTATTCTCCGTCGGCTATGTCGTGGTGTGCGGGTCGATTGTTATCGCTATGGCGCTGAGCGGGTTCTTTATTGCTTCACGACTCAATATGTACCCTGTGGAAGCGGCGATCGTCACCAGCTGCCATAGCGGCCTCGGCGGTACCGGAGACGTTGCGATTCTGTCCGCCTCCAACCGCATGTCGCTGATGCCGTTTGCGCAGATTGCGACCCGTATCGGCGGGGCGTCGACGGTGATTGCCGCCACGCTGCTGATGAACTGGGTGGTGTGATGTTCTTGCCGGCGAGCGCCAGCCGCAGAGCCGGGATAAAAAAATACCTGCCGATTTTACGTCGGCAGGTAGGTGGTACGCGGGGTCCGTTGCGCGATGGCTTATTCGACGGTCAGGATACGCGTGGTGTTGGTGCTACCGATGGTGCTCATGACGTCGCCCTGGGTGACGATAACGAGGTCGCCGGAGACCAGATAGCCTTTATCACGCAGCAGGTTTACCGCATCGTGAGCGGCGGCAACGCCATCGTTGGTGCTGTCAAAATAAACCGGCGTCACGCCGCGGTACAGCGCAGTCAGGTTGAGGGTGCGCTCATGGCGAGAGAGGGCAAAAATCGGCAGGCCAGAGCTGATGCGCGAGGTCATCAGCGCGGTGCGGCCGGATTCGGTCATGGTGATGATAGCGGTTACACCTTTCAGGTGGTTCGCGGCATACATCGCTGACATGGCAATCGCTTCTTCCACGTTGTCGAACTGGATGTCCAGACGGTGTTTGGAAACGTTGAGGCTCGGGATTTTTTCCGCGCCGAGGCAGACGCGAGCCATGGCGGCAACGGTTTCAGACGGATACTGACCGGCTGCGGTTTCAGCCGAAAGCATCACCGCATCGGTGCCGTCCAGCACGGCGTTAGCCACGTCCATCACTTCCGCACGAGTCGGCATCGGGTTGGTGATCATCGACTCCATCATCTGGGTGGCGGTGATGACCGAACGGTTCAGCTGACGGGCGCGGCGGATCAGGGCCTTCTGAATACCGACCAGCTCCGGATCGCCGATCTCTACGCCCAGATCGCCACGGGCAACCATCACGACGTCGGAGGTGAGAATAACGTCGTCCATCGCGTCCTGATCGCAAACGGCTTCCGCGCGTTCCACTTTCGCTACGATCTTCGCGTCGCAGCCCGCTTCACGCGCCAGGCGGCGAGCGTAGTTCAGATCTTCCCCGCAGCGCGGGAAGGAGACGGCCAGATAATCGACGCCAATTTTTGCCGCAGTAAGGATATCGGCTTTGTCTTTTTCGGTCAGCGCTTCGGCGGAGAGGCCGCCGCCAAGCTTGTTGATGCCTTTATTGTTGGACAGCGGTCCGCCGACGGTGACTTCGGTGAACACCTTCATGCCCTGAACTTCCAGCACTTTCAGCTGAACGCGGCCATCATCAAGCAGCAGGATATCGCCAGGCACCACGTCCGCAGGCAGACCCTTATAGTCAATACCGACTTTTTCTTTATCGCCTTCGCCTTTGCTCAGCTCTGCGTCCAGCAGGAATTTATCGCCGATATTGAGGAAAATTTTGCCTTCTTTGAAGGTCGAAACGCGAATTTTAGGCCCCTGCAAATCGCCGAGGATGGCCACGTGGCGGCCCAGTTTGGCCGCGATCACGCGAACTTTATCCGCGCGAATTTGATGATCTTCCGGGGTACCGTGAGAGAAGTTCATACGTACGACGTTAGCGCCTGCAGCGATAACCTTTTCAAGGTTGTTATCGCGGTCGGTTGCCGGGCCTAAGGTGGTAACGATTTTGGTTCTGCGAAGCCTTCTGGACATGTAATACTCCGTTGACTAAAACAACTTTGGTGTTGCGTGAACATGGAATCGGTCGTTCCGGCCGGTAAAGTTGCTATGCTGAAACGTAACCGAAGTGTAATGGGTTAACTACTTATTATCAGGTTTTATGGGTTGTCGCTGTGTACGGGAAGTTCTTTATCAAAACGCGATTCTTTCAACGCTTCCTTGACCCTCTTCAAGTTATCTCTGAATTTTGCGCCGCGGCGCAGGGTAAAGCCGGTAGCCAGCACGTCGATGAGGGTCAGCTGGGCGAGGCGCGAGACCATCGGCATATAAATATCGGTATCTTCGGGAACATCAAGCGTAATGGACAGCGTCGCCTCGCGAGCCAGCGGCGTACCCGCAGAGGTAATCGCGATAACCATGGCATCGTTTTCACGGGCCAGCTGCGCCAGCTCCACCTGACTTTTCGTTCTGCCGGTGTGAGAGATTATCACCACCACGTCATCATCATTGCAGTTCATACAGCTCATGCGTTGCAGGACAATGTCATCGGAGTAGATAACCGGCACGTTGAAGCGAAAAAATTTATTCATCGCGTCATGGGCAACGGCGGCCGAGGAGCCGAGGCCGAAGAAGGCGATTTTTTTCGCCTGGGTTAAAAGATCGACGGCCCGATTAACCGCGGACATATCGAGAGAATGGTGGACCTGATCTAAACTGGCCATCGCGGACTCGAAAATTTTTCCGGTATAAGACTCTACGCTGTCGTCTTCATCGACATTGCGGTTAACATAGAGGGTGCCGTGCGCCAGACTTTGCGCCAGATGCAGTTTAAAATCAGGGAAGCCGCGGGTTTCAAGACTCCGGCAAAAGCGATTGACGGTGGGTTCGCTGACGCCGGCTTCCAGGGCGAGCGCGGCAATGCTTGAGTGGATGGCCTGCGCGGGTTCCGCAAGAATGACCTCGGCCACTTTGCGTTCGGATTTGCTAAGGTGTTCCAGCCGGGACTGAATTTTTTCCAGCATATTCATGGTAACAAGGCGCTCATCAATGGAAGCGATTTCATTAATGGGTGAAATCATCAGGCGTTTTAGCAAGAATATACCCCTCCGCAATCATTAGCGGGGAAGAATGACCTAAAAAAATGTTGTTTTTTTTCATTACATGATCAGAGTCGTATTTTACTAACTGATAATCGGTCGGAACAACGAACAATATTAGCCGTCTGCCCAAATTGTCGCCTGAAGTTTTCTCCTTGTGCGGTTTAGCGCCTGGAAAGGGGGGCCGAGGCTTTCGGGAAAATCGTAAACACAGTACAGTGCAGTGTAAGAAAATTACAAATTATAGCCTGGCATAAGCACCAGACTATCAACTGAGGAGAATGACATGGCGGTAACGCAAACGGCCCAGGCATGCGATCTGGTCATTTTCGGCGCGAAGGGTGACCTGGCGCGTCGTAAATTGTTGCCTTCCCTGTATCAGCTTGAGAAGGCTGGCCAGATCAACCCGGATACCCGCATTATCGGGGTCGGACGTGCTGACTGGGATAAAGATGCTTACACCAAGGTAGTTCGTGAAGCGCTTGAAACCTTCATGAAGGAAAAGATTGATGAAGGGCTGTGGGATACCCTGAGCGGGCGCCTGGAGTTCTGTAACCTTGATGTTAACGACACCAAAGCTTTTACCCGTCTGGGCAAAATGCTCGACCAGAAAAACCGCGTCACCATCAACTATTTTGCCATGCCGCCTAGCACCTTCGGCGCCATCTGCAAAGGCCTTGGCGAAGCGAAGCTGAATGCGAAGCCGGCGCGCGTGGTGATGGAAAAACCGCTGGGAACCTCTCTTGACACCTCGCGCGAGATCAACGACCAGGTCGGCGAGTTCTTTGAAGAGTGCCAGGTTTATCGTATTGACCACTACCTTGGTAAAGAAACGGTTCTCAACCTGCTGGCGCTGCGCTTTGCCAACTCCCTGTTCGTCAACAACTGGGACTGCCGCACCATCGACCATGTGGAGATCACCGTAGCGGAAGAGGTGGGTATTGAGGGGCGCTGGGGCTACTTCGATCAGGCCGGACAGATGCGCGACATGATCCAGAACCATCTGCTGCAGATTCTGTGCATGATCGCCATGTCTCCACCGTCGGATCTCAGCGCCGATAGCATCCGCGATGAGAAAGTTAAGGTCCTGAAGTCGCTGCGTCGTATCGATCGCGCCAACGTGCGTGAAAAAACGGTACGCGGCCAGTACACCGCAGGCTTTGCGCAAGGCAAAAAAGTGCCGGGCTACCTTGAAGAAGAGGGGGCTAACAAATCCAGCAATACCGAAACCTTCGTGGCGATCCGCGTGGATATCGACAACTGGCGCTGGGCCGGCGTGCCGTTCTACCTGCGTACCGGTAAACGTCTGCCGACCAAATGCTCTGAAGTCGTGGTGTACTTCAAGACGCCGGAGCTGAACCTGTTCAAAGAGAACTGGCAGGAGCTGCCGCAGAACAAGCTGACTATCCGCCTGCAACCGGATGAAGGCGTCGATATCCAGGTGCTTAACAAAGTGCCGGGTCTTGACCATAAGCACAACCTGCAGATCACCAAGCTGGATCTGAGCTACTCGGAAACCTTCAATCAAACGCACCTCGCCGACGCCTACGAGCGCCTGCTGCTGGAAACCATGCGCGGGATCCAGGCGCTGTTCGTGCGCCGCGATGAGGTGGAAGAGGCGTGGAAGTGGGTTGACTCCATTACCGAAGCCTGGGCCGCCGATCGTGATGCGCCGAAGCCTTATCAGGCGGGTACCTGGGGACCGGTTGCCTCCGTGGCGATGATCACCCGCGACGGTCGTTCATGGAACGAATTCGAGTAAGCGTTCGTTATCCGGAGGAGTTATTTTACCGGTAACATGATCTGGCGCAGAAAGCCGCATAATTTTTAATCTTTTAAGCTCCGGGAGGATTCACCCCCGGAGCTTTTTTTATTACACTGCGGGCAGACATTTTGCCTCTGAGCTGCAGTGTTGGTGCCTTTTAACTCTTTTGACATCGTAAAAATGCCGCGGCCGGACAGATAAATTTTTAGGAGCCTTTATGAATTCGACAATGTTACGGGTAACAAATCGCATTATCGAACGGTCGCGCGACGCCCGTACTGCCTACCTCGCACGGATTAATCAAGCCAAAACGGATACCGTCCATCGCGCCCAGCTGGCGTGCGGTAACCTGGCCCACGGTTTTGCTGCCTGTCAGTCGGATGATAAAGCCTCGCTGAAAAGCATGCTGCGTAACAACATTGCCATCATCACCTCCTATAACGACATGCTGTCCGCGCATCAGCCCTACGAGTCCTATCCGGATATCATCCGCAGGGCGCTGCATTCGGTGAATGCGGTTGGTCAGGTTGCCGGCGGCGTGCCGGCGATGTGCGATGGGGTAACCCAGGGGCAGGACGGAATGGAGCTGTCCCTGCTGAGTCGCGAAGTGATAGCCATGTCTACTGCTATCGGCCTGTCGCACAATATGTTCGACGGCGCGCTGTATCTTGGTGTCTGCGACAAAATTGTCCCCGGCCTGACGATGGCCGCGCTCTCCTTTGGCCATCTGCCGTCCGTCTTCATTCCGTCTGGCCCGATGGCCAGCGGCCTGGCGAATAAAGAGAAAGTGCGTATTCGCCAGCTGTACGCCGAAGGTAAGGTCGACCGAATGGCGCTGCTGGAGTCGGAAGCCGCCTCTTACCACGCGCCGGGCACCTGTACGTTCTACGGTACGGCTAACACCAATCAGATGGTGGTGGAGTTTATGGGCATGCAGCTCCCGGGCTCCTCGTTCGTGCATCCGGATGCCGAGCTGCGCGCAGCGCTGACCGTCGCCGCCGCGCGCCAGGTTACCCGTATGACCGGCAACGGCAACGAGTGGATGCCGCTGGGCAAAATGTTTGATGAGAAAGTGGTGGTTAACGGCATCGTGGCGCTGCTGGCGACCGGCGGCTCAACTAACCATACGATGCACCTGGTGGCAATGGCGCGCGCCGCGGGCATCATCATTAACTGGGATGATTTTTCCGATCTCTCGGACGTGGTGCCGCTGCTGGCGCGCCTCTATCCGAACGGTCCGGCGGATATCAACCACTTCCAGGCGGCAGGCGGCGTGCCGGTACTGATCCGCGAACTGCTGAAAGGCGGGCTGCTGCACGAAGATGTTAATACCGTGGCCGGCTTTGGGCTTTCGCATTACACCATGGAGCCGTGGTTGAACAACGGCGAGCTGGACTGGCGTGAAGGGGCAAGCGCGCCGCTCGACGACCAGGTCATCGCGACGTTCGACAAGCCGTTCTCTCGTCACGGCGGCACCAAAGTACTGAGCGGCAACCTTGGCCGTGCGGTCATGAAAACCTCGGCGGTGCCGGTGGAAAATCAGGTTATCGAAGCGCCGGCGGTTATTTTTGAAAGCCAGCACGACGTGCTGCCCGCTTTCGAAGCCGGGATGCTGGACAAAGATTGCGTCGTCGTGGTTCGTCATCAGGGGCCAAAAGCGAACGGCATGCCAGAATTACATAAACTTATGCCGCCACTTGGTGTATTATTGGACCGCCGTTTCAAAATAGCGCTAGTCACCGATGGTCGACTCTCTGGCGCATCGGGCAAAGTCCCGTCAGCCATCCACGTCACGCCTGAAGCCTACGACGGCGGGCTGCTGGCGAAAGTCCGTGATGGCGATATCATCCGCGTCAACGGCCAGACCGGCGAGCTGACGCTGCTGGTGGACGATGCTGAACTGGCTGCGCGGCAGCCGCATATTCCTGACCTGAGCGGTTCGCGAGTCGGGACCGGTCGTGAAATGTTCTCTGCGCTGCGTGAGAAACTCTCCGGAGCCGAACAGGGCGCAACCTGCATCACTTTTTAAGACCATACAATTTGTAGATCTGGCGAGAGAGAAACTCTGATGAAAAACTGGAAAACAACTGCAGAAGCAATCCTCACCTCCGGCCCGGTTGTCCCGGTGATCGTGGTGAAAAAGCTGGAACACGCCGTGCCGATGGCAAAAGCGCTGGTTGCAGGCGGCGTACGTGTACTGGAAGTGACCCTGCGTACCGAATGCGCGCTGGATGCTATCCGCGCAATCGCCAAAGAAGTCCCGGAGGCGATTGTCGGCGCCGGTACCGTGACTAACGCGGCGCAGCTGAAAGAAGTGACCGAGGCGGGAGCGCAGTTCGCTATCAGCCCGGGCCTGACCGATTCTCTGCTCAAGGCGGCGACTGAAGAAGGGACTATTCCACTGATCCCGGGTATCAGCACCGTATCCGAGCTGATGCTGGGCATGCAGTACGGCCTGAAAGAGTTTAAATTCTTCCCGGCTGAAGCGAACGGCGGCGTGAAGGCGCTGCAGGCAATTGGCGGTCCGTTCGCCCATATTCGTTTCTGCCCGACCGGCGGGATCTCTCCGGCTAACTACCGCGACTACCTGGCGCTGAACAGCGTTCTGTGTATCGGCGGTTCATGGCTGGTACCGGCGGATGCGCTGGAAGCAGGCGATTACGACCGTATCACCACTCTGGCTCGTGAAGCGGTAGAAGGCGCGAAGTAATTTCCGCGCCTCAGTTCTGACCCGGTAAGCGGCAACGCTACCGGGTTTTTTTACCCCTCACCCCCCCCCGCTGCCGCCGCGGCTTGGGCGCGCGCAACCGCCTCATCGACGCTCTCCGCTACCGCCAGCGTGACGCCCAGACGACGGGAACCGTCAATTTCCGGCTTACCGAACAGACGCACCTGCAGGCCCGCGCCGACCGCGGCCTGAAGGTTGCCGAAGGTTACGTTGTGGCTGGTGAGCTGCGGCAGAATCACCGCGGAAGCCGCCGGGCCATACTGGCGAATCGCACCAACCGGCAGACCGAGGAAGGCGCGGACGTGCAGGGCGAACTCCGACAGATCCTGCGAAATGAGCGTAACCATCCCGGTATCGTGCGGGCGCGGCGAGACTTCGCTAAAAATCACCTCATCGCCGCACACGAACAGCTCGACGCCGAACAGGCCGTAACCGCCGAGCGCCAGCACCACGTTGCGGGCAATTTCCTGCGCGCGGGCCAGCGCCAGCTCGCTCATCTGCTGAGGTTGCCAGGATTCTCGATAGTCGCCATCTTCCTGACGGTGGCCGACCGGGGCGCAGAAGTGCACGCCGTCGACCGCGCTGACGGTGAGCAGGGTGATTTCAAAATCGAAGTTCACCACGCCTTCGACAATAACGCGGCCGGCGCCGGCGCGGCCGCCCTGCTGGGCATAAAGCCACGCGTCGGCCAGCTGTTCGCGGCGGCGGATAAAGCTTTGTCCTTTACCGGAAGAGCTCATCACCGGCTTGACGATACACGGCAGGCCAATCTCGTTCACGGCGTCGTTAAAGGCGGCTTCACTGTCGGCAAAACGATAGGCCGAGGTTGGAAGCTGCAGCTCTTCAGCGGCCAGGCGGCGAATGCCTTCACGGTTCATCGTCAGCTTTGCGGCGCGAGCGGTGGGAACGACTTTTTGTCCGCACAGCTCCAGCTCGAGCAGAGTATCGGTGGCGATGGCTTCAATTTCCGGCACGATAAAGTCGGGTTTTTCTTGCTCAATTATGGCGCGCAGGGCATCTCCGTGCAGCATGTTGACGACATGCGAACGGTGCGCGACCTGCATGGCCGGCGCGTCAGGGTAGCGATCGACGGCGATGGTCTCAATGCCCAGACGTTGACACTCGATGGCGACTTCCTTACCCAGCTCGCCGGAACCTAACAGCATAACTCGCGTTGCCGCAGGGCGCAGCGCTGTGCCTAATACAGTCATGACTCTCTTCCGCAGTAAAAAAACATGCGCCGTAGTATAAACGAAAACGTTTGCGTCTGTCTTTATGCGCGTGAGTTGAGTCCTGGCCCTAAATTTGCTATACTGTATATAAATACAGTATAAAAAGGGGCTGCACAATGGCGGTTGAAATCAAATATGTGGTGATTCGCGAAGGTGAGGAAAAGATGTCTTTTACCAGCAAAAAAGAGGCCGATGCTTACGACAAAATGCTCGATCTTGCCGAAGTCCTTAACGACTGGCTGGTAGACTGCCCGCTGACGCTTGATGAAGCCCAGCGTGATGAGATGGCGATGTGGCTGGCGGAGCGCAAAGACACCTTACATCACATTATGAAGTCCGGAAAACTCCCGGAAGCGGAAGAGCACGCCGCCGGGCAGGATGAAAACGAACAACAGTCCGCAGACGCTGGCGATGACGCCATCAGCGCCAGCGCGGATGACGGCGTGGAGGACGGCGCGGCGGAAAAAGCGGCGCCAAAATCGCGCAAGGCGAAAGCGGCCTGAGCCACCCGGAATTTGCGCATCTTTAGCCACTGATAACATTTCCTGACATCGCGTCGTTTAGGCTGATGACATCGCCTATTGTGCAACGAGGAAATCATGGCTAACTGGCTTAATCAACTTCAGTCTCTGCTGGGTCAGCAGGGGCAATCTTCTTCATCTGACGATCGTTCGGGCGGTAAAAATCTGCTGCTGCCCGGCGCGCTTGGCGGCCTGGCGGGACTGCTGGTCGCCAGCAAATCGTCGCGTAAGCTGCTGGCGAAATACGGCACCAGCGCGCTGCTGGTTGGCGGCGGCGCGGTGGCAGGAAGCGTGCTGTGGAACAAGTATCAGCAGAAAATGCGCGCCGCTTCGCCGCAGCCGGAGCCGGCCGGGCAGGTTCCGGCGTCACCTGAGCCTGATGCCCGCAGCGAGCGGCTGATTCAGGCGCTGGTTTTTGCCGCCAAAAGCGACGGGCATATTGATGAAAACGAACGCGCGAGCATCGAAGAGCAGCTGCGCGCGGCTAATATCGACGTGCAGGGGCGGGTGCTTATCGATCGCGCATTGACTCAGCCCCTGGACCCGCAGCGCCTGGCGCAGGGGATCAGCAGCGAGCAGGAAGCGCTGGAAGTCTACTATCTGAGCTGTGCGGTGATTGATATTGACCATTTTATGGAGCGCAGCTACCTCAACGCGCTGGGCGAAGCGCTGAAAATCCCTGCGGACGTGCGGTCCGAGATCGAACAGGATATTCAGGCGCAAAAGCAGGCTCTTCCCTCTTAAATCATCACGTTCCGCTTGCATCGCTGGCAACTTTTGCCACCCTTATATACGGGTCATCTCTCAGCCTGACGTCGCGCAGGCCGGGGATGATCCTCTCTCCTGCGTTTTCTCACCAGCGGTAGCCGAGCGTCGGTCCGCTGTTGGCCGTTTGCCAACCTTCGGGGCAGAGCGATTTATGCCGGGAAGATTTCTTGTCTTGCCGTCCGGACGCGCGTCGATTAACGTTGTGCGCATAAAATTAAGCCGAAGAAGAACAAAGAGATGCTACCAAAAGCGAAACGGGTTCCCCACGCGATGACCTTACATGGCGATACGCGTATTGATAACTACTTCTGGCTGCGTGACGATGAGCGTTCGCAGCCGGCGGTGCTGGATTATCTGCGCGAGGAGAATGCCTACGGCAAAGCGGTGATGGACACCCAGCGTAGCCTGCAGGAGCGGGTGCTGAAAGAGATTATCGACCGCATCCCCCAGCGCGAAGTCTCCGCGCCTTACAGTAAAAATGGCTATCGCTATCGTCAGGTCTATGAGCCGGGCTGCGAATACGCGATTTACCAACGCCAGTCGGTGCTCAAAGAGGAGTGGGACCCGTGGGAGCTTCTGCTCGATAGCAACCAGCGCGCGGCGCAAAGCGAGTTCTACACCCTCGGCGGGCTGGGGATCTCCCCGGACAACGGTCTGATGGCGCTGGCGGAGGATTATCTCTCCCGGCGGCAGTACAGCCTGCGCTTGTGCAACCTCTCCGACGGTAGCTGGTATCCCGAAGTGCTGGAGAACGTCTCCCCGGGATTCGCCTGGAGCAACGACTCACGCACCCTGTGGTATGTGCGCAAACACCCCACCACGCTGCTGCCGTACCAGGTCTGGCGACATACCGTCGGCACCTCGGCGGAAGCGGACGTGCTGGTATACGAAGAGCAGGATGAAACCTTTTACGTCAGCGTCCATAAGACCACCTCGCAGCAGTTTGTGGTTATCTACATTGCGAGTGCGACCACCAGCGAAGTACGGCTGCTGAATGCTGAAATGCCCGACGCCGAGCCGGTGTGCTTTCTGTCGCGGCGCAAAGATCATGAATACAGCCTCGATCACTATCAGCACGCGTTCTACCTGCGTTCTAATCGTGAAGGCAAAAACTTCGGTCTCTACCTTACTCATCAGCGCGACGAGCAGCAGTGGCAGGCCCTGATCCCGCCGCGCGATGACGTGATGCTGGAAGGTTTTACGCTGTTTACCGACTGGCTGGTGGTGGAGGAGCGCCAGCATGGGCTTACCAGCCTGCGGCAGATCAACCGTACGACCCGGGAAGCGGTGGGTATTGCCTTTGATGACCCGGCCTACGTCACCTGGCTTGCCTATAATCCCGAGCCGGAAACCTCGCGCTTACGCTACGGCTACTCTTCGATGACCACGCCGGATACGCTGTTTGAGCTCGATATGGATACCGGTGAACGGCGGGTGCTTAAACAGCAGGAGGTTAAAGGTTTCGACGCCAGCCATTACCGCAGCGAACATCTGTGGATCCAGGCCCGCGACGGCGTTGAAGTTCCGGTCTCGCTGGTCTACCGGCACGAATACTTCCGCCGCAGCGCCAGCCCGCTGCTGGTTTACGCCTATGGTTCATACGGCGCCAGCGAGGACGCAGATTTCAGCGCCAGCCGCCTGAGCCTGCTTGACCGCGGCTTTGTTTTCGCCATCGCCCACGTGCGCGGCGGCGGCGAGCTGGGGCAGCAGTGGTATGAGGACGGGAAGTTTCTTTGCAAGAACAATACCTTCAATGATTACCTCGACGTCTGCGATGCGCTGCTGAAGCAGGGCTACGGCGATCCGCAGCTGTGCTACGGCATGGGCGGCAGCGCAGGTGGGATGCTCATGGGCGTGGCCATCAATCAGCGCCCGGAGCTGTTTCATGGCGTAGTGGCGCAGGTACCCTTTGTTGACGTGCTCACCACCATGCTCGACGAGTCGATTCCCCTAACAACCGGGGAGTTTGAAGAGTGGGGCAACCCGGAGGATGAAACGTACTATCGCTATATGAAGGGCTATAGCCCCTACGATAACGTTACGGCTCAGGCCTATCCGCATATGCTGGTGACCACCGGGCTACATGACTCCCAGGTGCAGTACTGGGAACCGGCAAAATGGGTGGCGAAGCTGCGTGAACTGAAAACGAACGATAATCTGCTGCTGCTGTGTACCGATATGGATTCAGGGCACGGCGGGAAATCGGGACGTTTTAAAAGCTATGAGGGCGTGGCTCTCGAGTACGCGTTTCTGATAGGCCTGGCGCAGGGAACGCTGCCAGGCCAGGCCGACGTATAGGGCAGGCGCTTAATCCCCGAGGTAGTGCTTGAGGGTTAAGCGCAGCTCGGGGCTCATCCGATCCAGGTTGTTGAACAGCCAGCGTAGGTAGCCCGGATCGTTTTCCGCCACTTCAGCAACCGGCTTGCCGCGATACTTGCCAAACGTGAAGGTGGTCAACAGCGCCGGACGGCCGGTGATGGTCGCCATATCGTCAGGCGACCAGCCGGAGACGTTGATAATATCCAGGAGCAGCGCGGCGGTGATATAGCAGTCATAGAGCGCGCGGTGGTGGTGCAGGCCTGCGGGCGTGGTGACGTTCAGCTTGCGCGACTTATAGAGCCCCATATTGCTATATTTAATCCCCGGCCACAGGCGGCGCGCCAGCTTCATGGTGCAAATCCAGTCGCCGTGCATCTCTGGCAACACCCGCCGGTCAAAGCTGGCGTTATGGGCAACGTACCAGGGACTACCCAAATAGTGCGGGACAATCTCTTCAATCCACGGCTGGTCGGCGACCATCTCTTCGGTGATGTGATGAATAGCCATCGCCTGCGGGCTGATAGGCCGATCGGGACGGACCAGATGGCTCATCGGATTGGTTATCTGGCCATCGACAATATCGACCGAGGCGATTTCTACGATGCCTCCCTGCAGTCCGCAGGTTTCTGTATCGATTACGCGTAGCATTGCGCGCTCCGGGTCAAAGGGGTCAGCGTAATAGAATGCGCCGGTCTTGCCAACCCGGGCGTCCGCAGGAGGGCCGAATTATTTCGTTTTGGGTTCATAGGGCAGGCGCGAGAGTGAAACGGATGCCAGGCGATGGGCGATCAGGCGTTCGCGGAACCAGTCCCGGAGATGAGCAGGCTGCTCTCTTTCGACTAAATCGGCGACCACCGGCATATTGTAACGTTCTTTAAAGGCGACGCCGGCTGCCGCAAGATCGACATTGACCTTGTCCATCTCGTCCTGCGAGATTTTTGCCAGATTATTTTCCATTGGGTTTCTCCTGGGTGATACCGAAAGCCGGTCGAGGGTAACGTAAGACTTAAACGCATGGCTCGACTACGCCATTATACAGGGTTATTCTCTGTGCTACATACATAACGAAAAGGAATGACGATTATGCGTATTCTCGCCGGTAGCGCGCTGCGCGTTTCTGCTCTTCTCGCCGGTTTGCTGGTCAGCGCCGGGGCTTTTGCCCACGCGCATCTGCAGCAACAAACCCCCGCCGCAGATTCTACGGTGAGCGCTTCGCCGCAGGCGCTAACGCTGAGCTTTTCCGAGGGTATCGAAACCCGCTTCAGCGGCGTGACGCTTAACGGCCCTCAGCAAAAAGCGGTGGCTACCGGCAAGCTGGCGCTTAGCGATGATAATAAAGCGCAGCTGATCGTCCCGCTGGCGCAGCCCTTAACGGCGGGTGAATATACCGTTGACTGGCACGTGGTCTCCGTCGATGGTCATAAAACCAAAGGGCAATACCACTTTACCGTCAAATAAACGATGCTCGCGGCACTCTATATCGCTTTACGCTTTGTCCACTTCGGCTCGCTGATGGTGGCTTTCGGCTGCGTGCTGTACGGCGCGTGGTGGGCGCCAGCGACGCTTCGTCGCCTGCTGATGCAGCGGTTTTATCCGCTGCTTCGCTACCTGCTGTTGATTAGCGCGCTTTCAGCGCTGCTGATGCTGATGGCGCAGGGTGGCCTGATGGGCGAGGGCTGGCCGGATGTCTGGCAACCCGCCATCTGGCAAGCCGTTGCCGGCACGCGGTTTGGTAGCGTGTGGGTGTGGCAAATACTGCTGGCCTGGGTGACGCTCATCGTCGTCTGGCTTAAGCCGCGCCATCCGGCGCGACTGCTGCTGGTGCTACTCTGCGGCCAGCTGCTTCTGCTGGCGGGAGTGGGCCATGCGGCGATGAGTGAGGGCGGGCTGGGGGCGCTGCAGCGCACCAATCATGCGGTGCATTTGTTCTGCGTCGCCGGCTGGTTTGGCGGGCTGCTGCCGTTTATCTACTGCCTGCGTTTGCTGCAGGGGCGCTGGCGGCAGGCGGCGATTGGCGCCATGATGCGCTTTTCGCGCTACGGGCATCTGGCGGTGGCCGGTACCATTGCCAGCGGCGTGGTGAATACGCTGCTGATTCAGGGCGGATTGTTCAGCGATTCTCCGTGGGGCAGGGCGCTGTTGATCAAATGTGCTCTGGTCGCGGGGATGGTGGCAATCGCGCTGGTGAACCGGTATGTTCTGGTACCTCGAATGTCGATGGACGAGGCGCGGGCAGAGCAGCTCATTTTGCGTACCACGCAGGTGGAGATGGCGCTGGGGGCGCTGGCGCTGCTGGCCGTCAGCCTGTTTGCAACCTGGGAACCTTATTGAATTAACTGGTTAAATCATGAAAAAAATTGTTCTGACACTGATGTTACTGGCAAGCTCCAGCGCCGCGCTGGCGGCCCCGCAGGTTATCACCGTTAGTCGCTTTGAAGTCGGTAAGGATAGCTGGGCATTTAATCGGGAGGAGGTCATGCTGACCTGTCGTCCGGGAAATGCGCTGTATGCCATCAATCCCAGTACCCTGGTGCAGTATCCGTTGAATGATACTGCCATTGAGCAGGTCAAGGCCGGTAAAACCAGCGGCCAGCCGATTTCTGTGATCCAGATCGACGACCCCCAGCATCCGGGGCAAAAAATGAGCCTGGCACCATTTATCGAGCGTGCGCGAAAGCTGTGCTGATTTTTGGAATTATCTGGCTGTATTAAAATGAAAAAACCGCCGTTTACCTGCATCAGGAACGGCGGTTTTTTTATGCGTCTCCGCGATTTTACCAGGAATTATTGGCCCACTTTTGTTGCGGACTGGAAAACCTGACGCGGTAAACTATTCTTATAAGGCAAGGCGACTTAGCCTGCATTAATGCCAACTTTTAGCGCACGGCTCTCTCCCAAGAGCCATTTCCCTGGACCGAATACAGGAATCGTGTTCGGTCTCTTTTTATCTATATCTTTCAAGAACCTATCTTCAGAAGGCCCGAAACGATCCCTCGTTTCCCGACGCGATCTTTTTCCCTTATACCACAACAAAAAACGCATTCACATTTCCTTTACAGAAAAACGCGGCGTTAAAGCCTCTCCAGGAGACGGTCAGGCGCTCTTACTGGCGCCAGCCGTCGCTGTCGGGCGCGCTGCCAGGAAAGCAGTCGTTGGCCACCTTCAGCGTAACCTTGAGTACCACCTGCTGATGGCCGATGGCGTAGTTGCAAGGGTAAAGGAGTCAGCTGAACCAAAACGAGGTTACAGATAAAGGGATGCAAGGAGAACGATGGTTCTAAGCGGATGATTCAAAGAGGGAAGAGCGCATTGGCATCGGCCCCGGCATTGGGTCCCTGCGCAGCACCCGGAGCGATTTTAGCGCCGGATAAATTGACCGGGCGGATCCGTCTGTTTGTGGATGAGTAAACCGTAATGATTAGTATTATTGATACTGTTTTAGGCATCAAAAATGAGCGATGAAGTGAGAAAAAGAAAGCGCAGGATGAATTCGTAAATAAAAAAACGGGTTTATTCCGGAGCGACTAAAGAGGGATATAGCTGCGTCTCCAGATAACTGACGAGGGACCAGATTTCACCGCTGAAAATAAACCACAGGGAAGCCGTCAAAATAATCAAGACGATAGCCAACAGCACTGCTTCTGCTTTACTCATAACTTCAATGGCTACCTGAACGGAAACGGAGAAGTGATGATAGTAACGAAAGCGCAGGATAAGATGCAAACGCCGTTGCTAAAACGGCGTTGATTTGTTGGAAAGCTACGCCTGCGAGGAGCCGGCGGCGAGTGCGATAACCCGGGCATTCAGCTCATCGAGCAGCTGGAAGCGGCGGCGATACTCAGCCCGTTTTTTGCTGGCAATCTCGTCCAAAGACTTGCGCTCAAGGCGCAGCGGCAAGCGCCAGCGCCACGCGCCGTCGGCCGCGCCTTCAATAGACTTCCAGAACTCGTCATAGCTGGCGTGGAAGTGGCGTCCTTTACTCAAGCGATAGCGTAATGCCCTGAAAACGTGGCCGTTATCGCTGACGCCATAAATCGCCCGGATATTGCTTTGCGCCGCCAGCGCCCAGATAAACTCCAGCAGCAGGCGTTTAGGAAACAGGCCGTAGCAGGCGCGGGTAGCCTGCTTTATCGCCTCGTGCGGGACGTTGCGCCGCGGCCCCTGCAGCCCGCCGATGGTCAGCTGCCACTGCTCCTGTTCGCGCACCACGCTGAACGTCGCGCTGGCCAGCACCGTTTGGCTACCGTCGCGCAGCCAAAGCGTAGTTTCGCCTTCGCGCTCGGCTTTCCCGGCAGAGGAGGCCGAGATCGTGAACCGGGAGTCATCTTTGCCCTGCAGCTCCAGCAGCGGCATCTCCTGTATCGCGGTCATGGCGGCACTTAGCCGGCCGGCGGGTAAGGTATCGATATATTGATAGTGGCTGACAATCGCCGCGGCGCGCTGGCCGGCGTTGAGCCCGCGCCTCAGGTACTGACGATGAACTTTGCCCGGCAGCGTCGCCTGAGCGGCGAGCAGCTGGCTGAAGTTGGGCCGCGCCGCGAGATTATCCAGCATCAGCCGGGTCGGCGTGTAAAATAATGCTGTTCGCAGCAGGAACTTAAGCCGGTAATTACGCTTTTGCCAGATTGGCGCGGGAATAAGTCTGCCCATAACCAGATCGGTAATTAGATTTGTGCGTGGCTGTAGTACGTAGGCTGAATGCAGGCTATTGTCCGTCACGATGAATACCTCGGCGTTATTTAGCCTCTATTTTAGTGAGACTCGGACGCGAGATTAATGCCCCGGCGGACTATATTTCCGTTTCGTTTAAATTTTATTGAGGTGTGTTTCCGGGAGGGGAACAAGAGAAATAACTCGCTATAATTATAGCTGGAGGAACAATATGTATCAGCATCTTGATGGTTCAGGCTGGCGTAATATTTGGCTCGTCGGTGACCTGCACGGCTGCCTTGCGCAGCTGACGGCAAAACTGCGGTTGCTGAGGTTTGACCCGTACCAGGATCTGCTTATCTCAGTGGGCGATCTGATCGATCGCGGGCCGCAAAGTGCGGCATGTCTGGGCCTGCTCGACCGTCGCTGGTTTCGCGCGGTGCGGGGCAATCATGAGCAGATGGCGCTGGAGGCGCAGGAGAGCGGGAAGCCGGCGCTGTGGATGCTCAACGGCGGGCGCTGGTTCCAGGAGAGCTCGCCAAACGCGCGACAGCAGATGGCGCCGCTCTTTGCTCGCTGCCGTCAGTTGCCGTTGATTATTGAGCTCTGCGCCAGCTCGCAGACGCATATTATTGCCCACGCAGACTATCCGGCGTCGTCCTACCGGTGGCAGCAGCCGGTGGACGCATCCCTGGTCCTGTGGAACCGTCAACGTCTGACGGACCATCTGGCCGGGCGACATGGGGCTATCGGCGGCGCCGATCATTTCTGGTTTGGCCATACTCCGCTCAAGCAGCGCTACGACAGCGATAACCAGCACTACATTGATACCGGAGCCGTCTTTGGCGGCGAGCTGACCCTCGTGCAGCTGCAGCAGGCAGGTTAGAAATCGCTGTATTCGCTGGCGGGGCGCCAGAAACCGTCGATAAAATCTTCTACCGGAAAGCAGCCGCCCTGGCGGATCCGCTGATCGTCCATCGCGACTATACAGCGTCGTTCGTCGTCATAAACATCCACGACAATATCCTCGCAGCCGCCGTCCAGGTAACAAATGAACAAAACTAAGGCAAACATCCTGGCCACATGTTCAGGTTAACGTGCTAATAAGTATAGGGGGGTTTAGCGAGTGCGGGGGGTAAATAACCCGTCTCAGGCGACGGGTTCTTTTTGAGTCAGGCTACGCGCATGACCCAGGCGTCAGATTGTTGATCGTAGTGCTTACGGTAGAGAACAGAATGTTGACCATCAAGAATAGCGGGAACGCTGGTATCAGCATCCCAACCGTCGAGCTGCATACATAAATCCGGGTCGGATTTGCAGGGAATGCTTAACGTTCGCTCTCCCTGCTGTTCACCGTGCAGTTCGGCATCGTCTATCTCAAACGCGCCGATGCGTATGCTTGTTTTGCTCATAAATTCACCCCGTTTGTCTGCTGGATTGTGGTACGACCAGTTAAGGCCGCAATTTTCAGCGTAGACAATGGGGCGCAAATCGCCAGTTAAAAAATGCTGTTTTTCTGCGCTTAATCACACCTTGCCGGCAAATAGCTTCCCGTCGCGCACCAGCTCGCGCGGATAGCTGTTCTTCAGGCGCGAACCGACTTTTTTCGCCAGGCCCAGGGGAGCGCCCTGATAAGTGACGATCGCTTCGTCCTGCTGCGGCGCGGTTTGCGGGTAAATATCGCGTCCGCGATACCACTCTTCGGCTTCACTCTGCGTTAGCTCAAAAGGCGTCGCGGATGCGGCAAGGGCGATAACCGCCTCGTGCTGCCAGCGGAAGCCCTTGTTGTGCGTTTCCGCCAGCCGGAGCCCAATCCGCGAAAAGCGGACCTTGCCAATAAACGCTTCCAGGGCTTGCGGAAATAGCCAAATTTCCTTATCGCGTTGCCAGAGGGTATGGCTTTCATCCCAGCGCAGGCCAACGGCCGCCGCGGCGTCCGACACGGCGGCGCTTTCCCGCCGCTTGAGGGGAACAAACGGAAACTTACCGACCTTGTAGCCCGGCGCCGGCAGCGGTTCAACGGCGGCGGTTTTACGCAGACGGGCAACGAAGAATCCCTCGCAGTCATAAATCTGCGGGAAGACGTGAAGAAAGCCCTCCGTGGTCAGGGCCTCGCTGGCCTGGGGGAAGAGCGCGCCAAGAGGCCGCGTCTCCACCGCCTGCGGGTAGCGCGCCAGCAGCCAGTGCACCACGTCCTCATTCTCTTCGCGGTTCAGGGTGCAGGTTGAGTACACCAGCGTACCGCCCGGTTGCAGGGCGTGAAAGGCGCTATCGATAAGCTCGCGCTGGGTTGCGGCGATCTGCTGGTTGCTTTCCGAGGACCAGTTTTTCAAGGCATCGGGATCTTTGCGCACCACGCCTTCGCCGGAGCAGGGGGCGTCGAGCAGGATGGCATCGAAGCACTCCGGCAGCGCGGCGCCAAATACCCGGCCATCGAAATGCGTCAGCGCGACGTTGCTTATTCCGCAGCGGCTGATGTTGGCATGGAGGACTTTGACCCGGCTGGCGGAATATTCGTTGGCGAGGATCCCGCCTTTGTTACCCATCCGGGCGGCGATTTGCGTGGTTTTTGACCCGGGCGCGGCGGCGACATCCATCACCCGCTGCGGCATATCGCCATCGGCAAACAGGGCGGCAACCGGCAGCATTGAGCTGGCTTCCTGAATATAGAAGAGTCCGCTGAGATGCTCGGCGGTGCTGCCTAACGGCAGGGACTCCTCATCCTCGCGCTCGATCCAAAATCCCTCTGCGCACCACGGCACCGGCGTAAGCTGCCAGCCATAGGGGGCGACCAGCTGCAGAAAGTCAGCCACGCTGGTTTTCAGCGTGTTAACGCGGATGCTGCGGCGTAGCGGACGTTGGCAGGCGGCAATAAAATCGTCGAATGAGAGATGCGTCGGCATTGCCGCACGCATTTGAGCGAGGAATTCGTCAGGAAGAAAGACAGCGTTTTGAGCCACTGGAGCGCACCACAAGAAAAAAGGGTGCGCAGTTTAACATAAATGCTCCGGCATCGGACACCGGAGCGTTTAGCCAGCGCGGAGTTCAGGCGTCGGGATGGCGGCTGAACTCCGTAGGCCAGCGGCCTAGCGCGGCAGGGCGGTGCCCCATTCGCGCCACTCTTTCGGTTCGCTCTCCAGCAGCAGGAAGTGTTTATCATCCTGCGCTTTCGGCGCCAGCGGCGTACCCGGCGGCGTGGCAAAGGAGATGCCGCCGCGAATGAACTGATTGAAGGTCCCGGTTTTCACCACTCCGCCAATCAGGCCAAAGTCGAGGTTGTAGCCGGAAGAGAGCCAGAACACCGAGTTGTTACGCACCAGATACTGATAACGCTTACTGATACGCAGTTTGACCATCACGCGGTCCGATAGCGATCCCAGCGTCAGCCCGGTGACCGTTCCCACCTCAAGGCCGCGGAATAACACCGGCGTACCGATATCCAGCGAACCGGCTTCCGGAACCTCAACCACGATGCTCAGGCCATCGATATAGCGAGAGTCGCTAATGGTCGTTTCCTGAATTTCGAAGTCGCGACGCGGCGTCCCCCGGCCCGGCTCAACGTTGATATACGGCTGGAAGATGGTATCCAGATGCTCAACGCCCGCCGCGGAAATTTGCGGGGTGATCACCGAGAATCGGGTGCCTACGCGGGCGAAGGTCTCCACGTATTCCGGGTAGAGCACGGCTTTCGCCTGCACTTCGTTTTTGGCGGTGATCAGGTTCAGCGATTGGATCTGGCCGATGTTAATCCCCAGATAGCGGATAGGCATCCCGGAGGAGAGTTTTCCCGCATCGAAGGCATGGAGGGTGATCTGCCCGCCCACCGCGCGGGCGGCGGTCTCTGAAGCATACAGAATACGCTTATTACCGCTGCGGACGCGGGCGCTGGTCCCGCTCAGATCGTCAAAGCTGATGGCCCCTTTGAGGGCGCGGGCCAGCGGCGAAGCCTGGACGGTCAGGCCGTTGCCGTCGAGCTGGACCTTAGCTCCGCCTTCCGCCCAGAACACGCTATTGCTGGTGAGCAAATGGCGGTATTCCGGCTTAATGTGCAGGTCGATATCAAACGCGTTGCTGCGCGGTTTGACGGAGGTCACCTCGCCCACGGCAAACTTACGGTAGAGCACCACCGAGCCTTCCTGAACATCCGGCAGCGTTTCCGCAGAGAGGCTCAGCGTGGTTGTCGGGAGGTCGCTCAGGCTATTCTCCTGCGCTTTTTCCATATTGGCATACAGCGGATAGCTGGACTGAATCGCCCCTTGTGCGCCGGGAATAATGCGGATGCCGCCGTCAACCCACTCGCTGGCGCTGGCGCCAAGCACCTTAATACCGTCGAGGCCGACCTTAACGTCAAGGCGGCTGTTGACCACAAATTTGCTATCGCCGTGCACCAGGTCGCGATATTCCGGCGTAATGGCCACCTGGAAGGTGACGCCTTTCGCCGTCAGCTTGCGCTCCAGCACCTGGCCGATTTTAACGCCGTGCAGCACCAGCGGCTGTCCGGCGTCGATGCCGAAGCTCTCCGATGCCGTCAGCGTAATGGCCGCGACGTTCGGCTCTTCCAGCAGCGATTTATCCGCCGGCAGCACCACGAAATGGCTGCGCGGCTCACCTTCTCCCGGTACCAGTTCAAAGGTATTACCGGTCAGCAGGGCGCTGAGGCTCGGATTATCCAGCGAAATTTTCGGCTTTTTCATCTGAATAAGCGTCTTATCACGCAGCAGGGTTACGACGCTGGGATCGACGGTCATCTCGCCGGTAACTTTACTTCCGGGCTGGAGGTTGAGCTTAGTGAGCTGTCCGACCTCGAGGCCCTGGTACATCAGCGGCGTAGAGCCGGCTTTCAGCCCCGCGCCGTCAGGTAAATCGAGCGTCACCAGCACGCCGCGCTGGCTGTGGGCTAAATCTTCGTACAACCCGTACTCATCGTTTTGCTGCGCTGCCTGGGAGTCTCCGGGGGAGTCAAAGGCAATCGCTCCATTAACCAGGGCCGAAAGGCTTTCCAGCTCAACTTTAGCGCCGCTCAGGCCGACGTCGGCCTTGACGCCCGAAACGTTCCAGAAGCGGGTGCCTTTTTTGACCAGGTTGGTAAAGCGGCGTTCGATCAGCACATCGATGGTAACGCCCTGGTTGTTATCGTTGAGCGCATAGTCGTAAACCCGGCCAACGGGGATCTTGCGGAAATAGACCAGCGATCCGCTGGTTAGCGAGCCGAGATCCGCGGCGTGCAGATGAATCATCAGCTCGCCGTTGTTGATACGGTATTTCGGCTGGGTATCAAGGGCGACAAAGTGATCTTCCGGTTCGCCCTGGCCCGGCATCATGCCGATATAGTTGCCGCCTACCAGCGCATCAAGGCCGGAAACGCCCGCCAGCGAGGCTTTCGGCGTGACCAGCCAGAACTGCGTGTCCTTGCGCAGCGCTTCTTTCATATCGCCTTTGACGCTGGCCGAAACCTCTATCTTACTCAGGTCTTTACTCAGCGAGATATTCTGCACGGTGCCCACTTCTACCCCTTGATAGCGGATAGGCGTGCGCCCGGGGACAATACCGTTCGCCGACTGGAAGTCGATAGTGATAGTCGTCCCGCGATCGTTATAGCTGGTCCAGATCAGCCAGCTGGCGATCATCAGCGCAATGACCGGCAGCAGCCAGAATGGCGATATGCGACGTTTGGTTTTAATTTTGGCTTCAGTCGGCGAAGCGGGCGTTTCCTGACTCATGTGCGTCCCAAAGTAAGCGGCTGTCCAGCCATTCAACAGCAAGGATAGTTAATATTACCGCGGCGCCGAAATATACCGCAGCAGGCCCCATCGTAAAAGCGAGGAGTTGATCGCGGTTTATCAGCGACATGGTTAATGAGATAACGAAAAGATCCAGCATCGACCAGCGGCCAATCCAGGTAATCAGCCGCAGCAGCAGGATGCGGGTGCGCAGCCCCTGTTCGCACTTGAATTGTATGCTGACCAGCAGCGTAAACAACACAATAACTTTGGTAAACGGCACCAGAATACTGGCGATAAACACCACTCCGGCAATGGCGACGTTGCTGTTGGCCAGAGACATAATCCCGGAGAGGATCGTATCATCCTGGCGCGCGCCGTTGACGTAGATAATGGAGATCGGCAGCAGGTTCGCGGGGAGCAGGAACATCACCGACGCAATCAGCGCCGCCCAGCTCTTCTGCAGGCTTTGCGGCCGACGGTGGCGTAGCGGCGTATGGCAGCGACGGCAGCGTCCGCGGGGATCGCGGTGGCCGGTATAGTGGCAGCCGGTACATACCTGTAAATTCGGGTCCGGGCGCAGCGCCGGGCGCTGGGGATAAAATCGCTCCCAGAGTTCTTCAACGTTCATATGAATGAGCGTGAGGATGCTGAGCAGCGTTAATGAGACGAAGGCGATTAAGCCGACGCCGGGCTGCAGGAACGCGTAATCCTGCACCTTGATCGAGGCCACGCCGATCCCGACCAGGTAGATATCGAGCATCACCCACTCTTTGAGCCGCTCCAGCATCAGCAGCACCGGGCGCAGGTTCATCCCCAGCACGTTGCCTAGCCAAAGATAGGCGATGGAGATAACCAGCAGCGCCGGCGCGCCAATGGCGCAAAATAGCACCATCGCCGCCGTCAGCGGATCGCCCTGGTCGGTCATTTGCCAGATGCCCTGTAATACGTTAGCGTCGATACGGACGCCGAGCAGGTGCAAACGCAGCAACGGCTCCATCCAGGCGAAAGGCATCAGCAGCATCATGGCGATAGCCATACTGCCAAGGCGCGAAAGCGACCAGTCGCGGCCGTCGCGTATTTTGGCGCTGCAGCGCGGGCACCAGGCGCTCTGATTCCGCTTCAGCACCGGCAGGCGAAACAGAATGTCGCACTGCGGGCAGCGGTGATAGTGGGCCTGAGGCAACGGCGAGCTGACCGCATGTACGGTCATCTTTTTTGCTGGCGTAATCTGGGGTGTTTTTAGTGGCATTTATTACGTACGGCAATGAATGTATTTCACTATATTAACCCAGGAATGAATTCATCTTGAGCCTGAACGCATTTAATGCTTATTTTATTAGGCAGTGAGTGTAAGGCAGTAAGACAACTAAGTGATTATATAATGAGCAAAACAGAGTTTTACGCGGATCTGAACCGTGATTTTCAGGCATTAATGGCAGGAGAAACCAGTTTTCTGGCCACGATCTCTAATACCAGCGCGCTGCTGTTTGAGCGGCTGACGGAGGTTAACTGGGCCGGGTTCTATTTACTCGAAGGCGATACGCTGGTGCTGGGGCCCTTCCAGGGCAAGCTGGCCTGCGTGCGAATTCCGGTAGGGCGGGGCGTTTGCGGGACTGCCGTTTCGCAAAATCGCGTGCAGCGCGTGGAGGACGTTCACGCCTTCGACGGGCATATCGCATGTGATGCCGCCAGCAATTCGGAGATTGTCTTCCCGCTGCGGGTGAACGAGCGGATTATTGGCGTCCTGGATATCGACAGCACCGCGTACTCCCGCTTCACCGCTGAGGATGAACAAGGGCTTACGGAACTGGTAGCGCAGCTGGAAAAGTTCATTTCTGCGACCGACTATCAAAAAATATTTGCCCACGTCGCAGGATAATCAACGGATAACGTAGCATTTAGCGATGGCGTCATTATAATGGCGCCTGTTCATGCCTGCGGCTTGTTGGCTACGTCCGTTGTAATCAGGAAATTTCATGGAAAATCAACCTAAGTTGAATAGCAGTAAAGAAGTTATCGCATTTCTGGCCGAACGTTTCCCACAGTGCTTCAGCGCTGAAGGTGAAGCTCGCCCCCTGAAAGTCGGTATTTTTCAGGATCTCGTTGAGCGCGTTGGGGGTGAGATGAATCTCAGCAAAACCCAGCTTCGTGCCGCTTTACGTCTTTATACTTCGAGCTGGCGCTATCTGTACGGCGTTAAGCCAGGGGCGATTCGCGTCGACCTCGACGGCAACCCGTGCGGCGAGCTGGAAGAGCAGCACGTTGCTCATGCCCGTCAGCAGCTCGAAGAAGCAAAAGCTCGCGTCCAGGCACAGCGTGCAGGCCAGCAGGCTAAAAAACGCGAAGCCGCAGCTGCCGCTGCTGGTCAGCAGGAAGACGGCACCCGTCGTGAGCGTAAGCCACGTCCTCAGGTTCGCCGCAAAGAAGGCACCGAACAGCGTAAGCCGCGTCCTGCCGTTGCGAAAGCACCGCGCGAAGAGCGTCATACTCCTGTATCAGATCTGACCGTGCTGTCCGTCGGCCAGGCTCTGAAGGTGAAAGCAGGCAATAACGCAATGGACGCCACCGTTCTGGAAATCACCAAAGATGGCGTTCGTGTACAGCTGACTTCTGGTATGTCAATGATTGTACGCGCAGAACACCTGGTGTTCTGAAACGGAGGCCGGGCCAGGCATGAACACATTCTTTAAGCTCACCGCGCTTGCGGGCCTGCTAGCAATAGCAGGCCATGCGTTCGCCGTGGATGATATTACCCGAGCCGATCAAATCCCCGTGCTGAAAGAAGAGCCGCAGCACGCGACGGTGAGTGAGCGCGTAACCTCGCGCTTTACTCGTTCGCACTATCGACAGTTTGATCTCGATAACGCCTTCTCGGCAAAAATTTTTGACCGCTATCTGAACCTGCTGGATTACAGCCACAACGTGCTGCTGGCCAGCGACGTTGCTCAGTTTGCCGCGAAGAAAAATCAAATCGGTGACGAGCTGCGCAGCGGAAAACTGGACGTTTTTTACGACCTGTATAACCTGGGGCAGAAGCGCCGTTTCGAACGCTATCAGTACGCGTTGAAGGTGCTGGAGCGTCCGATGGACTTTACCGGCAACGATAACTTCAACCTTGACCGCAGTAAGTCACCCTGGCCGAAAGATGAGGCCGAGCTGAACGCGCTGTGGGATGCCAAGGTGAAGTTTGACCAGCTGAGCCTGAAGCTTGCGGGTAAAGACGACAAAGAGATCCGCGAAACGTTAACCCGCCGCTATAAGTTTGCTATTCGCCGTCTGGCGCAAACCAATAGTGAAGATGTGTTCTCGCTGGTTATGACCTCCTTCGCCCGCGAAATCGATCCGCATACCAACTACCTGTCGCCGCGCAATACCGAGCAGTTCAATACCGAAATGAGCCTTTCGTTAGAAGGGATCGGCGCGGTGCTGCAGATGGACGACGACTATACGGTGATCAACTCGCTGGTGGCCGGTGGCCCGGCGGCGAAGAGCAAGTCAATTAGCGTTGGCGATCGTATCGTTGGCGTCGGCCAGTCCGGTAAAGGCATGGTTGACGTTATCGGCTGGCGTCTTGACGACGTCGTGGCGCTGATTAAAGGGCCGAAGGGCAGTAAGGTTCGTCTGGAAGTGCTGCCGGCGGGCAAGGGCGCGAAAACGCGCATCGTCACGCTAACCCGCGAGCGAATTCGTCTCGAAGATCGCGCGGTTAAAATGTCGGTGAAAACCGTTGGTAAAGAAAAAATCGGCGTGCTGGATATCCCCGGTTTCTACGTTGGCCTGACGGATGACGTTAAGGTTCAGCTGCAGAAGCTGGAAAAACAGAACGTCAGCAGTATCGTTATCGACCTGCGCAGCAACGGCGGCGGCGCGCTGACCGAGGCGGTATCGCTTTCCGGTCTGTTTATCCCGTCTGGCCCGGTAGTGCAGGTTCGCGATAATAACGGCAAAGTGCGTGAAGACAGCGATACTGACGGCGTCGTTTACTACAAAGGCCCGCTGGTCGTGCTGGTTGACCGCTTCAGCGCTTCGGCTTCTGAAATCTTCGCCGCGGCGATGCAGGACTACGGTCGCGGACTGATCGTTGGTGAGCCAACCTTCGGGAAAGGCACCGTGCAGCAGTACCGCTCGCTGAACCGTATTTACGATCAGATGCTGCGTCCTGACTGGCCGGCGCTGGGTTCCGTGCAGTACACCATCCAGAAGTTCTACCGTATAAACGGCGGCAGTACTCAGCGTAAGGGTGTAACGCCGGACATCATGATGCCAACCGGAACCGAAGATCGTGAGACCGGCGAGCAGTATGAAGATAACGCCCTGCCGTGGGATAGCGTTAATGCAGCGACCTACGTCAAGTCCGGCGACTTAACGCCGTTTGGCCCCGGTTTGCTGAAGCTGCATGATGAGCGGATTGCCAAAGATCCGGAATTCCAGTACATCATGAAGGACATTGCTCGCTATAACGCGATGAAAGACAAGCGCAATATCGTTTCCCTGAACTACGCCCAGCGTGAAAAAGAGAACGAAGAGGATGATGCGACTCGTCTGGCCCGGATTAACGATCGCCTGAAGCGTGAAGGTAAGCCGCAGCTTAAGAAACTGGACGATCTGCCGAAGGATTACCAGGAGCCGGATCCGTATCTTGATGAAACGGTACATATCGCGCTCGACCTGGCCCATCTGGAGAAAGAACAGCCAGCGGTGGAACCACCGGTTAGTCAATAAGCACCCGACGGGCACACATGGTTGTGCCCGTTTTTTTATCTGCCCCTCCCGCCAAAAACCTCGATTCCCCCGTGCCTGATGTCAATATATTATGCAGATGTCAGCGATATGCTACAAAATGTAAAGTTGTGTCTTTCTCGTGACTTAGCGGGGGAGGATGGTTGAAAATTAACGTTGCACCCATACGATATGGGTAATCGCATAGTGCGTTTTGTTAAATCGAGGTTAGAAGAAAATTATGATGCGAATCGCGCTCTTCCTGTTGACCAACCTGGCCGTTATGGCGGTGTTCGGGCTGGTGCTAAGCCTGACGGGAATACAGTCAAGCAGCATGACCGGGCTACTGATCATGGCGCTGCTTTTTGGTTTTGGTGGTTCGATCGTTTCGCTGATGATGTCGAAATGGATGGCGCTAAAATCGGTGGGTGGGGAAGTCATTGAGCAGCCGCGTAATGAAACCGAACGTTGGCTGATGAATACCGTCGCGCAGCAGGCGCAGCAGGCGGGGATCGGCATGCCGCAGGTTGCTATCTACCATGCTCCGGATATTAACGCGTTTGCTACCGGGGCGCGCCGTGACGCTTCGCTGGTTGCCGTCAGCACCGGGCTGCTGCAGAACATGAGCCGTGACGAGGCGGAAGCCGTTATTGCCCATGAAATCAGCCACATTGCCAACGGCGATATGGTGACCATGACGCTGATTCAGGGGGTGGTGAACACCTTCGTTATCTTTATCTCGCGCGTTATCGCGCAAATTGCCGCAGGATTCCTTGGCGGCAACCGCGATGAAGGTGAAAACAGCAACGGCAACCCGCTGATTTACTTTGCCGTCGCTACCGTCCTGGAGCTGGTGTTTGGGATCCTGGCCAGCATCATCACCATGTGGTTCTCGCGCTACCGTGAGTTCCATGCGGATGCGGGCTCTGCCCGTCTGGTCGGCCGTGAGAAAATGATCGCCGCCCTGCAGCGTTTGAAAACCAGCTACGAGCCGCAGGAAGCCAGCAGCATGATGGCGCTGTGCATAAATGGCAAAGCGAAATCTATGAGCGAGCTGTTTATGACGCACCCGCCGCTGGATAAACGTATTGAAGCTCTGCGCAGCGGGGAGTATCTGAAGTAATCACGTCCTTCCGAGCGCAGAAACAAAAACCGCAGCCTTAACCGGGCTGCGGTTTTTTTGTGCCGTAATCGGGCCCGGCTACTGTCCGGGACGCGGCTGGGTGACGCGAAGCCCGCTAACGGTGGCCGCAATGACCGCCAGCCCTCCGGCCAGCAGCAGCGCGGTATGAGTGCCGCCGTTGCCTTGCAGATTGAACAGCAGCGCGACCAGCGCCGCGCCGGTGCTTTGCCCCAGCAGTCTGGCGGTACCGAGCATTCCGCTGGCCCCTCCGCTGCGGTGGCTCGGGGCCGATGAGACGATAGTGTGGTTATTCGGCGACTGGAACAGACCGAAACCCGCGCCGCAGAGCGCCATGCGCCAGATAATATCGAGATCGGACGGCGATGAGGGCAGCAGCGCCAGGCCAAACAGACCGCAGGCCATAACCGCCAGTCCCACCGCACCTAGCAGCCCCGCGTGAATTTTCTCAATCAGATAACCCGCCAGCGGCGCCATCACCATCGTCGCTAAAGGCCAGGGCGTCAGCAGCAGCCCGGTCTCCACCTCGCTGCGTCCGATCGTCGCCTGCAGGAAAAAGGGCAGCGAAACCAGCGCCAGCATTTGTGCGCAGAAGGAACAGATTGACGTGCAAATGGAGAGCGAGAACAGCGGGATACGCAGCAGATCAACCGGCAGGAGCGGCACCGGCATCCGCAGCTGGCGGCGAATGAAGAAGAATCCGATAACCAGCATTGCAACCACTTCAGCCAGCACCAGTTGACCGGACTGCCCTTGGGCAAAGCCGCCGAGCGCGGTGATCAGCAGGCCGAAGGTCAGCGCGTTCATGACGGCGCTGGGAAGATCGAAGCGGGTAATTCGGCTGCGGCCGCTGTTGGCCGGCAGGTAGCGTATGGCGAGCGTCAGCGAAACAATCCCCAGCGGAATGTTGATTAAAAACAGCCACTGCCAGGAGGCGATGGAGAGTATCGCAGCGGCAATCGTCGGGCCGGCCGCGGAAGATACGGCGACCACAAACGAGTTGATCCCCATTCCCCGTCCAAGGAAGCGCTTCGGGAAGATAAGACGAATGAGCGCGGTATTCACGCTCATCAGCGCGGCGCCGCCGAGCCCTTGAGCGACGCGGGCGAGAGTCAGCATCTCAAGCGAGTGGGAGAGGGCGCAGGCCAGTGAGGTAAAGGTAAAAACCAGCAAACCGATTTTGTAGATGCGCCGATAGCCAAACATATCGCCCAAAAAGGAGAGCGGCAATAGCGCAATAACGATGGCGATTTGGTAAGCGTTGACTATCCAGATTGAGGCGGCGGGCGAAGCGTTAAGATCTGTGGCGATGGTCGGCAGGGCCACGTTAGCAATGGCGCCGTCGAGTACGGCCATCGCTATGCCTAAAACGATGGTCAGAATGGCGCCGTAACGCTGCGGCAGGGGCAGACCATCGGAAACGTTTTTATCCATGTTAAGTTTGTGTCTTTATCGTGACTATTCTCTGGGTAATGATTTTAGCATTGATTATTCGGCTGTATGTCGCAGATTTGTAATGAATGGGCAGAAGAACGATTGCGGGCATCGGGTTGCGAATTTATAATAAAAACCGGTTCTAATTTTTATAAAACAGTAGCGATGAGGTGATAAATGGCAGTTGCAGATTTGGATAAACAGCCAGATTCTGTCTCTTCAGTATTGAAGGTTTTTGGCATCCTGCAGGCGCTTGGCGAAGAGCGTGAAATTGGTATTACCGAACTATCTCAGCGCGTTATGATGTCAAAAAGCACCGTTTATCGCTTTTTGCAGACTATGAAGTCGCTGGGCTATGTCGCCCAGGAAGGTGAGTCTGAGAAATACTCCCTGACGCTGAAGCTGTTCGAACTCGGCGCGCGTGCGCTGCAGAATGTCGATCTGGTGCGCAGCGCGGATATCCAGATGCGCGAACTATCGCGCCTGACGAAAGAGACTATCCATCTCGGTGCGCTGGATGAGGACAGTATTGTCTATATCCATAAAATCGATTCGATGTACAACCTGCGCATGTATTCGCGCATTGGCCGCCGCAACCCGCTGTACAGCACCGCAATCGGCAAAGTGCTGCTGGCGTGGCGCGATCGTGCCGAAGTGGAGCAGATTCTCGAAGACGTCGAATATAAGCGCAGCACCGACCGGACGATTACCAGCACCGAAGAGCTGCTGGGGGTGCTGGACAGCGTTCGTCAGCAGGGCTATGGCGAAGACAATGAAGAGCAGGAAGAGGGGCTACGCTGCATTGGTGTACCGGTCTTCGACCGCTTTGGCGTGGTGATTGCCGGGTTGAGTATTTCGTTCCCGACGCTGCGCTTCTCGGAAGAGCGGCTGCACGAATACGTTGAAATGCTGCATACCGCGGCGCGTAAAATTTCTGAACAGATGGGCTATAACGACTATCCGTTCTGATCGCGGCAGGCGTTAGCTGCGTCGGGCTACTGCGGGAAGAGGGTTCCTGCCGTAGCCCGAAGCGGATTAACCTTTGTCGATAACGGTTTCGCTTTTGCGCAGAACCGGACAGTCAGTCAGGCCAATAATACCGCTATCAGAATGAACGTACTGTACGGTGCTGGTGCCGCGGGCGGTCAGATACTTACACTGGAGGCCCAGCCCCGCTGCGTTCTCATTGCTACCAATCAACATGCCGTAGCCGCTTAATAATACGCCAATCCATAAGATAGCCAGTACCACAATCGTACGAATGATCAATCGCATTGTTGCCTCATAATTTGTATTATCCTCGGCGTTTATTTTGACAGGTACACGAGTTGAAACAAGTCTATGATTCTTAAACTTGCCTTTCGTATTACAGTTAGCCGCGGTTTAAGATGAGCGTGCTATCCTGGCAACATCTGGTATTGATGCGGAGTGTGGAGTGAAAAAATTACGCTGGGTTTTGCTGATTGTTGTCATAGCGGGCTGTTTGTTGCTGTGGACTCAGATGCTTAACGTAATGTGCGATCAGGATGTGCAGTTTTTCAGCGGCATCTGCACCATCAACAAATTCATCCCCTGGTAAGACATTTTTATAACGACTGATTTTCTTCTGCTGCGCGGGTGGTAGAATAAACGCCTTCTCTTTGAGGTGGTGAAATGAGTGAGTTACTAAGTCCTGGGATCGTAAATCTGGCATCGCTGGCGCTTTCTATTGTGCTGTTGCTTGTCGGCCTGTTGTTATGGTTTTTTGTTAATCGCGCAAGTTCGCGCGCCAACGAGCAGATTGCCCTGCTGCAGGCTCTGCTGGATCAGCAAAAGCGCCAGAACGCGCTGCTGCGTCGTCTCTGCGAAGCCAATGCGCCGGAGAAGGAAGAGGCTACCGGACCTTCAGCCGTTGAGAAGGGGAAGGATGACGACGACTTTATCCGTCTCGTCGCTGAACGGTAGCTGATAAACGGGTGTACACCGCCTTGGTGTACGCCTGCCTCATCGCCTTGCGCAATAACTTATTCTTATCCTTTTGTCCTGATTGCCACATTTCTTAGGCTACTTAATGTGTTAGCGATCGCAATTTTATCCAATAAGCTATGGATTTTTGAGCTAATCAAATAAAATAATAACATCGTGATTTAATTGCATGATGAAAGAAAGTGTCATCGAAATTTCATTATTCAGGTGCAATATAAACACTATTTATAGTGGGGCGAACAACATTTAATTAACCCTGCATATTCTCGGCCTAAGCCAATTTTCAACTATCAATATGCGCGTTTATGCGCATCGTTATGCACATACCCTGCCGCAACCCCCTGAAAACTGGCAAGGTGCATGCCTGCCGGCCTGGATGGACCGAAGTTGTTGAGCAATGGTGAAAAAGTTGCCACGCTCATCCATGCGTAATTGTATGTTTGCCGCGCTGGGCGGGATTAACGGCGGGGCGGAAAAGGCGCATAAACGTGCAGTTGGTCAAATGATTCCCTTATATTTTGTGCGAAGGATCGAGACCCGTTTAAAAATGGCTTGCCATTATTAACGTTGTATGTGATAACACCTTTCGGGTTAAACGAGGTACAGTTCTGTTTATGTGTGGCATTTTCAGTAAAGAAGTCCTGAGTAAACACGTTGTCGTTGAATACCGCTTCTCTGCCGAACCTTATATTAGTGCCTCATGCAGTAGTGTGTCAGTTTTATCTATGTAAGTGCCTGCGGGCGAAGAAAACAGTCTAAGGAATTTTGCAAATGGCAAAGATTAAAGGTCAAGTTAAGTGGTTCAACGAGTCTAAAGGTTTTGGCTTTATTACTCCGGCTGATGGCAGCAAAGACGTGTTCGTACACTTCTCCGCTATCCAGGGTAATGGCTTCAAAACTCTGGCTGAAGGCCAGAACGTTGAGTTCGAAATTCAGGACGGCCAGAAAGGTCCGGCAGCAGTTAACGTAACTGCTATCTGATTCAAGACCACTCATCTTGTAAAGAAAGCCTCGCCTTTGCGGGGCTTTTTAGCGTTTATTGCAAAACATTTCCGATTTCTCCCCTTCGTTGTGCTTTGTTGCAAAACAACATCTTTATTAGCACTGTTTCGCATTCTGTTTTGTCGATTTTCTGTTAAATCAGAGGGTTGCAAAATAATGCTGGAGCTACGGTGCAAAAGAACAAAACTAAGTCAGGCGCGAATTTCACCCCGATTCGCTTTGGGCTGCTGTGTGCGGCGATCCTCAGCTGCCTTGGGCTACTATTGGGCCGGGTGGGATGGCTGCAGATTGTCTCCCCCGATAATCTTGTTAAGCAAGAGGATATGCGCTCGCTGCGCGAAGAGCCTATCGACGTCCAGCGGGGGATGATAAGCGACCGCGAGAATCGCCCGCTGGCGGTCAGCGTACCGGTTAGCGCTATCTGGGCCGACCCGCAAACGATAGTGGAAAAAGGGGGCGTCGGCTATGGTCCGCGCTGGCAGGCTATGGCCGAAGCGCTGCACCTTAATCTGGGCGATTTGGCAAAGCGGGTTCAGGCTCATCCCCATATGCGGTTTGTCTATCTGGCCCGCCAGGTTAACCCGGAACAGGCCGAGTGGATCGATAAACTGCATCTGCCGGGGATTAATCTGCGCGACGAATCTCGCCGCTTTTATCCGGCCGGCCACGTTGCGGCCAACCTGCTTGGTTTTACCAATATTGATAATCAGGGAATTGAAGGCGTTGAGAAAAGCTTTAACTCCCAGCTGACCGGAAAGGCCGGCCGCCGGCTGGTGCGTAAAGATCGCCACGGCCACGTGGTTGAAAATATCACCGAGGTTCCGGCGGTTCCGGCGCACAATTTACAGCTAAGCATCGACGAGCGGCTGCAGACGGTCACCGAGGATGCGCTGGATAATGCGGTCAGCTGGAACAAGGCGGAGTCCGGGGCGGCGGTGCTCATTAAGATCGATACCGGCGAAATCCTGTCGATGGCCAGCTATCCCGACTTTAACCCCAATAATCGCGATAACGCCCGGCTGGATGATTTTCGTAATCGCGCGATCAGCGATACCTTTGAGCCGGGATCGACGGTTAAGCCACTGGTGCTGATGACGGCGCTGCAGCAGGGGATTGTTCAGCCAGACAGCGTGGTGGATACCCATCCTTTCGTCCTCGACGGTCATCGCATTCGCGATGTCGGCTACTACCCGGAGCTGACCCTGACCGGCATCCTGCAAAAATCCAGCGATACCGGCGTCTCGCACCTGTCGCTGGCAATGCCGGTCCAGCACCTGATTGACACCTATAAGGCCTTTGGCTTTGGCGATCCGACGGGCCTGGGGTTAACCGGGGAAAGCGCGGGGCTGATGCCCCAGCGCCGCTACTGGGGGCAGCTGGATCGGGCGACTTTCGCCTTTGGCTACGGTCTGATGGTCACCCCGCTGCAGCTGGCGCACGTCTACGCTACCATCGGCGGCTTCGGCATCGAGCGGCCGCTGTCGATTACCCGCATCGATCCGCCGGTCATCGGCACGCGAGTGATGCCGGAGCAGATCGTCCATCAGGTCGAACATATGATGGAGAGCGTGGCGTTACCGGGCGGCGGCGGGACAAAAGCGGCCGTCCGCGATTACCGGATTGCGGTCAAAACCGGCACGGCTAAAAAGATTGGCCCCGACGGCAAGTACATCGATAAATATATCGCCTATACCGCAGGCGTGGCGCCGGCCAGCAACCCGCAGTTTGCGCTGGTGGTGGTCATCAACGATCCCAGCAACGGCGCCTATTACGGCGGGGCCGTTTCGGCGCCGGTATTTAGCCAGATAATGGGCGATGTTCTGCGTCTCGAAAACGTGATGCCGGACGGAATGCCGGCGGGCTCGGACAATCTTATCGTTATGCATAACGGCGAGAGCCTGCCCCCGGCGCTGTAACAGTGGTCTGAAAGAGCGAATAACGCTACACTTTCGCTCTTTCAGCGACACCGGAGTTGTCATGTCATACAGTTGCCCCCTTTGCCACGCGCCGCTTGAGCGCCGTGAAAATAGCTATATCTGCCCGCAGCGGCACCAGTTTGATTTAGCGAAGGAGGGATACGTTAACCTGCTGCCGGTGCAGTTCAAACGCTCGCGCGATCCGGGCGATAGTGCGGAGATGATGCAGGCGCGGCGCGCCTTCCTCGATGCCGGCCACTACCAGCCGCTGCGCGATGCGATCGGCGAGTTCCTGCAGACCTGTGCGCCGGCCGATCTGCTGGACATCGGCTGTGGAGAGGGCTACTACACTCACGCGTTTGCCGCTATCTCAGCCAGCTGCTGGGGCCTTGACGTCTCAAAATCTGCGGTTCGCGCGGCGGCCAAACGCTATCCGCAGGTTAATTTCTGCGTCGCTTCAAGCCAGCGCCTGCCGTTTGCTGATGCCAGCTTTGACGCGGTGGTGCGGATCTATGCGCCCTGCAACGCTCTGGAGCTGGCGCGGGTTGTCAGGCCCGGCGGCTGGGTGGTTACCGCGACGCCGGGCCCGAAGCATCTGCTTGAGCTGAAAGGTCTGATTTATGACGACGTGCATCTGCATGAGCAGAATACGGAAGCAATGACCGGCTTTACGCTGCGCCATCAGCAGCAGCTGGCTTACCCAATGACGCTAAGCGGGAGCGAAGCCGAGGCGCTGCTGCAGATGACGCCGTTTGCATGGCGGGCGAAACCGCCGGTTCGTGAGGCGCTGCGTGAGCAGGCGTTATTCAGCTGCCAGACCGATTTTATGATCCACTGCTGGCAGCGTGATGCCTGATAGCTAGCCGGCGAAATGGCTCCAGAGAATTTCGGCGCCGATACCTATCAGCACAATTCCTCCCAGAATTTCAGCCCGCTTGCCTAGCAGCGGGCCGATAAATCGTCCCAACATAATACCCAGCGTTGACATCACCAGCGTCGCGCAGCCAATCGCCAGCGCGGTGGCGATGATGTTCACCTGCAGGAATGCCAGACCGACGCCAACGGCCATAGCGTCAAGGCTGGTGGCAAATGCGGTAGTGACCAGCAGCCAAAAGCCGTGGCGATGGGGCGCTTCGCATTCGTCGCCGGCGTCGCCGCGAAATCCTTCAATCACCATTCGGCCGCCGAGGAAGACCAGCAGCACAAAGGCAATCCAGTGATTCCATTCGAGGATGAACTGGCTGGCAAGCATCCCCATTCCCCAGCCGACAAGCGGGGTCAGCGTTTCAATCGCGCCGAAGATAAGCCCGGTACGTAACGCTTCGGAAAATTTAGGTTGGTGGAGAGTTGCACCCTTACCGATAGATGCGGCGAAGGCGTCCATGGACATGCCAAAGGCCAGAAGAATCGTTGCGGATAAGTTCATAAGTGCGTCCTGACCGGGGATATTCCATATGACACATCGCTGCCCCCAGTAAATATACGCAATAAGTCTAATGATTATATATTGCGTACTGCAGTGATGCGTCTATGGTCTCGCCTGATTGAATGCGTTCTTCAACCCGTACGTGCCACGTTTTGCAACGAGTATGTTGACACGTACATCTCCTGGCCTGGCGGACAGGACATCGGCTACTCCCCAACGACGGGCGCAACCTTAACATATTTTTAGAATATAAAACAATAACACTATTTAGATATTTTAATAACCAAATGATAACGATTTTCATTTGAATTTAGGTGTCAAGAATTGGTTAATAAATATGAGGGAAGTGGGCAGATGAAATATAGCAACGGCTATATATCCATCTGCCTGAATGAGCTGAAATATAGCGTAGGCTATATTTATAACCTACTGAGTGGAAACGAGAAGTTTGTATATTTTTTCCAGATCGTCGATATTTCGTACGCGAATAAGCAGGCGTCTTTGCTCTAATTGCATCACCAGCACGCCGTCTTCCGATAAATTCATCTCTTTAATACGCTTATATTCAATCCAGATATTGGCGAAGAAAAAACCAGCGGGCTTGAAGATGATTTTGGGCGTGCGGATCCAGAACAGGTAGAGACCCATTAATGCCAGAGCAGATAATAACCATGTGGTAATGAGCGCGCCGTGGCTGATAATGTTGTTATAAATCAGTATGGCAGTTAGACCGACGAAGATTATTCCATCAACGCGGCTGCGGCGGAGCAGGGGAATGGCCAGCAGCTGCGGGCCGTTACGGCGCGGCATAATAAACTGGTCGTAAATCGCAAATGCCAGCAGAACCAAAATAAACAGCACCAGCACCAGATCCGTGAGTGTCATCCATCCTCCGAACAAAAACTAAAAAAAAAGCCGGGGGCAAGCCCCCGGCGTACAGCAGGATAATTACAGCCCCAGCAGGCCGATTGCGTAGCCAACGATACCGATGACGAAGAAGCCAACGATGATCCACAGGGCGTTAACTTTCTTACGCAGCAGCCACATACAGGCAAAGGTCAGCAGCAGAGGCACCAGACCCGGCATCAACTGGTCAAGGATAGTCTGCACGGTGGTCACGCGAGTCTGGCCATCCTGACCGGTGATAGTCGATACCACCAGCGGGATGTTCACGTGCGTCCATTTATTGACCAGCGCCCCCATGACAAACAGGCCGAGAATCGATGCCCCCTCGGTCAGTTTCTGCAGGAAGCCGCCGCCCATATCTTTAACGATGTCGATACCTTTACGGTAACCGTACGCTACGCCGTAGTAACGGGTCAGCAGACGTACTGCGTTAAACAGAATAAAGAACAGCAGAGGACCAAGCAGGCTGCCGCTCATCGCGATACCGGCGCCCAGCGCCGCGAATACCGGACGCACGGTGCCCCAGAAGATCGGGTCGCCTACGCCTGCCAGCGGGCCCATCAGACCGACTTTGATACCGTTGATGGCACCATCGTCGATTTCCGCACCGTTAGCGCGCTGCTCTTCCATCGCCAGCGTTACGCCGAGCACCGGCGCCGCAACGTAGGGGTGGGTGTTAAAGAACTCAAGGTGACGCTTAATCGCCTGTTTACGCGCATCGTTATTCTCCGGGTACAGGCGACGAATTGCCGGCACCATAGAGAAGCAGAAGCCCAGCGCCTGCATACGTTCGAAGTTCCATGAACCCTGGAACAGGTTAGAACGAATGAACACGCCACGAATATCACTCTGAGTGAGTTTTTTCTCGGTGGTATTTTTAGTCATATCAACCATTTCGCTCACCTGTTAGTCCAGTTCGTTATCGAGATCGTTATTACCAGCAGCCTGCGCTGGCGCACCCGCTACGCGGTTGTATTTCGGGCTCAGCTGGATGTAGAGGATTGCCATTACGGTACCAATCACGCCCAGAGCAACCAGGTTGAAGTTGGTGAACGCAGCGGTAACGAAGCCGAGGTAGAAGAACGGCATCAGATAGCCTGCGCGCATCATGTTGATGACCATCGCGTAACCAACTACCACGATCATGCCACCCGCGATGTTCAGACCGCCGGTTACCACTTCCGGAATGGCGTTCAGCAGGCCCTGGACTTCACTGGTACCGACGGAGATAGCGACGATAACGGCCGGGATAGCGATACGCATGGCCTGCAGGAACAGAGACGAAACGTGAAGCCAGGAAATGGCCGTCAGGTTTCCGCTCTCCGCTGCTTTATCCGCAGCGTGCTGGAAGGCAACGGTAATCGTACGGACGATAATGGTCAGAACCTGGCCTGCCGCCGCCAGCGGGATAGCCAGCGCGATACCGGCACCAATGCTTTGGTGACCCGCGATAACCAGAACGGTCGAGATGATGGACGCCAGGGCGGCATCCGGCGCAACGGCGGCGCCGATGTTCATCCAGCCCAGGGCGATCATTTCCAGGGTACCACCGATGATAATACCGGTTTTCATATCCCCGAGAACGGCGCCAATCAGCGTACAGGCCACCAGAGGACGGTGGAACTGAAATTCATCAAGTACCGACTCCATACCCGCAATACACGCGACGATGAACACCAGCACAATCTGAAGAAGGGTAATCTCCATTGTACTTCTCCTGTTGATTAAGTCTTAAGTTGAAAAGTCAGGCGCGAGCGCAGGGTTATTTATTAACCTTGGCGATCAGGTCCATCATTTTCAGTTTCTGGTCGGTGGAAACTTTGCGTGCTTCCAGTTCGATACCGCGGGCGTTCAGCTTCTTGAACGCTTCAATATCTTTCTCATCGACCGAAATCGCGTTGTTCACCTGCGTTTTGCCCTGGCGGAAAGCCATACCGCCGATGTTGACCGTGGTGATATTCACGCCACCTTCAACAACGCGCTCAACGTCAGTCGGGTTAGTGAACAGCAGCATAATGCGCTCGCCTGCGTATTTAGGGTTGTTGTAGACGCGGATCATTTTAGCCACATCAACAACGTGGGCGGTGACGCCCGGAGGTGCAACCTGAGTCAGCAACGTTTTGCGTACGGTATCGGCTGCGACTTCATCGCTGACGACGATAATACGGGTGACGTTGGTTTCTTTGGTCCAGCGGGTCGCTACCTGGCCGTGGATAAGACGGTCATCGATACGCGCCAGGCCGATAACCATGTAATCGTTTGGACCCATCGGTTTAGCTGGGGTTGCCGCTCGTGGCGCTGCCGCCTGAACGGGAGCCGGAGCCGCTTTTTCAACCGCTTTCGCTTTCAGCGCTTTCACGCCTTCACGACCGGTTTCCACCGCTAACGCCACCAGCTCGTCGAACGACGGGTCGTCGTCACGGGCCATTAGCGTTTCAACCAGCATTGGAATGTTGACGCCGGCGATGACTTCGTAGTGCTCTTTATCGACGACAATGCGGCTCGCCGCATTGAACGGGCTTCCTCCCCACGTATCGACGAGAAACAACACGCCTTTAGCCGTGTCCAGCTTCGCCAGCTGTGCGTTGTATTTTTCGATCAGCGTTTCGGCGTTTTCACCGGGAACGAAATCGATCCAGCCAACGTTTTCCTGCTCGCCCAACAGCATTTCTGCCGTTTTCAGCAGCTGTTCTGCAGCCCAACCATGTGTGCCTATTACAATAGCAATCGTCACTTGCTACCTCCTTTATTATGGTGAATGCATCATCTGTTGTGATACATCCTGAATCACTCTTGCGAACAAAATCGATTCAGTAAGGGTGTAAGATATAAAATAATCACTACAGCGAATTATTTTAGATAGTGAAAAAATAATTAATGTGATGAAGATCCGTTAATCACGCATCTACGAATAATAATTTCGCGGCGCAAAAAATAGCCTTAGCTATTGCAAAAACAGGTAAATTTTTTTCCAATCTGGTTCTGTTTTTTGCTATGTTTAGCTTCCGTTTAACTACTCAGGAGTATAGGGCATAGCCCGCTGTATGGACCCTCATCGACGTCTTTTCACCTTTTGGCACCTGTCTGCCGCCGCTACCGCTATCTGCTACGCTTTTTTACCAGCAATAATTGTCTCGCCTGTGCATGACATAGCGATGACTGCGTCCGTCGTTAACTGGAGCAACTCATGGAATTCTTAATGGATCCCTCTATTTGGGTCGGCTTGTTGACGCTGGTCGTCCTCGAGATCGTGCTCGGTATCGACAACCTGGTATTTATTGCCATCCTTGCAGATAAACTGCCGCCAAAGCAGCGTGATAAAGCACGTCTGATTGGCCTGTCGCTGGCGCTGTTCATGCGTCTGGGGCTGCTGTCGGTTATTTCGTGGATGGTGACCTTAACCAAACCGCTGTTCAGCATCGCTGATTTTTCCTTCTCCGGGCGCGATCTTATTATGCTGCTGGGGGGGATATTCCTGCTGTTCAAGGCGACGACCGAACTGCACGAGCGGCTGGAAAACCGCCAGCACGATGCCGGTCATGGTAAGGGGTACGCCAGCTTCTGGGTGGTGGTGCTGCAAATCGTCGTGCTTGATGCCGTGTTCTCGCTGGATGCGGTGATTACCGCCGTGGGTATGGTAAACCACCTCCCGGTCATGATGGCGGCGGTGGTGATTGCGATGATGGTCATGCTGCTGGCATCGAAGCCGTTGACCCGCTTCGTTAACCAGCATCCAACGGTGGTGGTGCTGTGCCTTAGCTTCCTGCTGATGATTGGCCTGAGCCTGGTGGCCGAAGGCTTTGGTTTCCATATACCGAAAGGCTACCTGTACGCTGCGATTGGCTTCTCAATCACCATTGAGTTCTTCAACCAGGTGGCGCGACGCAACTTTATCCGCCATCAGTCGACGCTGCCGCTGCGCGCGCGCACCGCCGATGCGATCCTGCGTTTGATGGGCAGCCGTAAGCAGAATCCGGTGACGCACGATGGCGACATGCCGTCCGCGGTACCGGTGCCAGAGGGCGCGTTCGCCGAAGAAGAGCGCTATATGATTAACGGCGTGCTGACTCTCGCGCAGCGTTCGCTGCGCGGCATCATGACGCCGCGCGGTGAAATCAGCTGGGTGGACGCCGAGCAGAGCGTAGAAGAGATTCGCCGCCAGCTGCTCTCCTCTCCGCACAGCCTGTTCCCGGTGTGCCGGGGCGAGCTGGATGAGATTATCGGTATTGTTCGCGCTAAAGAGATGCTGGTGGCGCTGGAGGCCGGCGAGAACGTTGCGGCGCTCGCCTCGGCATCGCCGGCGATTGTGGTTCCGGAAACCCTGGACCCGATCAATTTGCTGGGCGTTCTGCGCCGGGCCCGCGGCAGCTTCGTCATTGTGACCAATGAATTTGGCGTGGTGCAGGGGCTGGTGACGCCGCTGGACGTGCTGGAGGCGATTGCCGGCGAGTTCCCGGACGCCGATGAGACGCCGGAGATTGTTGCCGATGGCGACGGCTGGCTGATCAAAGGTTCAACCGACCTGCACGCCCTGCAGCAGACGCTGGGGCTGGATGACATCGTCAATGAAGAAGAGGATATTGCGACGGTGGCCGGGCTGGTGATCGCCGTCAACGGCCATATCCCGCGCACCGGTGATGTGGTTGAGCTGGAGCCGCTGCGGTTCACCATCGTTGAGGCCAACAGCTACCGCGTCGATCTGGTCCGCGTCGTTAAAACGCGGCACGAGCACGACGAAGAAGAGTAATCCCGCCGACCTGCCGGTCTCCTCAGGAGGCCGGCAGGCTATTGACTATCCGTTTCCTCATCCGCCGCCCGATCGTGCGCCGCCAGCCATTGCGGGAATTCGTTAACCGGCATCGGCCGGGCGTAGCGAAACCCCTGCAGGATATCGACGCCGTGGTTACGCAGGTATTCCGCCTGCTCCTCTGTTTCAACGCCTTCCGCGATGGTGACAATTTCCAGGCGATGCGCCAGGGAAATAATCATATCCGTCACCGTTGAATTTACGCTGTCGATGCCGATTGCGCTGGTGAAGGACTTATCAATTTTTAAGATGTCGGGGCGGAGTTTTTTCAGCCATGACAGCGAGCTGTTGCCGGTGCCGAAATCGTCGATTGCCAGCTGCACGCCTTTGAAATGCAAATGTTCGGCCATATGGCGATCGCCATCCTGCAGCACGTCGCGCTCCGTGAGCTCCACTACCAGCTGCTGGACGGGATGGGCGCTAAACCAGTAGTGATGCAGATCGCGCAGCAGCTCGCCGTTAGCAAAATGGCGGGCGGCGACGTTGATCGAAATATGGAAGCTTTTGTCCTGAGGGAAAAGGTTGAGCTGGCGTGCGGTTTCCGCGATCACGTAGCGGGTGAGGGGAACGATAAGATTGTAACCCTCGGCAATGGGAATAAAGACATCGGGGGAGATCCTCCCCCGGCGCGGATTGTTCCAGCGCAGTAATATCTCGACTCCGCAGCACCTTTGGCTGCGCAGATCCTCCAGCGGCTGGCACCAAAGTTCGAACTCACGCGCGGTGATACCGAGGCTGATTTCACGGGAAAAGCTGAGCCTGCCTGCGGTTATGAGCCAGGTTATGCCGGTCGTTAACAGCGTGAAGATCAGCGCCAGCGGCAGCTCGGCGGGGAGTTCGTGCAGGGCGATTGCCGAGGCTCCGGGGCCGCTGACGTTGATGGTAAAGGGGAACTGCGAAGAGCTCTGGCGATAAATGACGCGTTCGCCCGGAATGGCGTCGTGGTCCACCAGTCCAAGGCCGTTAATAAAGCTTTTGTTACCGACCCGCAGCCCAATACCGGTAATCAACGGTGATTTCGCGTTGAGAATTAACTCCCCCAGCAGCTCAATATTAATCATCAGCATTACGCCGTCGGAGCCGCTAATCGATGCCGGATACCACTGAATTAATACCGGCGAGCCGACCAGCAGCGATCCATCGGTGGAGAAGACCAGAAGAGGGTGGTTGCTCGGCAGCATGGGCTGGCGCTGATGAAGGTTAAAATTACGTTCGCCATAAATACTGGAGCAGTAAAGAGTATCCGCTTTCACCAGCGCGATAGTTCGCACCGTTTGCAGCGAAGACGCCAGCTTGCGTAAGGGCAGGTGAATTTCCCGGCACGGCTGACCGACGAAATTCAGCATCGACAGGTGCTGCTTTTCAAGAGGGCGAAGAATTTTATCCATGGCCATCACCATCTGACTGGTGACCGTCTGGATCCGTTGCTGATTTAGGCTACGCTGCGAAATAAATCGGATAACCAGAGTGGTTGTCAGCGTTAATAACGCAACAATCAAACATACGACGATACGTTTACGGCGGTATGTCGTGATGACCTTATGTGCAGTCTGCATGCGCGACACCCTGTCGACTCTGAGTACCGTTCAGAATAACAATCGTCAGACAGTAAGTGTAGTGGGTGTAAATGAATAGAAGAAGAAAAATGCGCCGGTTAGGGCGCATTTCGGTTGCGAAGGTTTAGTCACACTGTACTTTGATGGCCAGACCGCCGCGGGAGGTCTCGCGATATTTGGCGTTCATATCCTTGCCGGTTTCGTACATCGTCTCGATAACTTTATCGAGGGAGACGCGCGGTTCGCTGGTGCGGCGCATCGCCATGCGCGCGGCGTTAATCGCTTTAACCGATGCGATGGCATTACGTTCGATGCAGGGCACCTGGACCTGGCCGGCGACGGGATCGCAGGTGAGGCCCAGATTGTGCTCCATACCGATCTCCGCCGCCACGCACACCTGTTCAGGGCTGGCGCCGAGCAGCTCCGCAAGACCGGCTGCGGCCATGGAACAGGCCACGCCAACCTCGCCCTGACAGCCCACCTCTGCACCTGAAATAGAGGCATTCATCTTGTACAGCGCGCCCACGGCGCCGGAAGCCATAAAGTAGCGAATGTAGATATCAGGGCTGACGGATTCAATAAAGTGGTCATAGTAGGCCAGCACCGCGGGCACAATCCCGCAGGCGCCGTTGGTCGGGGCCGTGACGACGCGGCCGCCGGCGGCGTTCTCTTCGTTGACGGCGAGGGCAAACATGTTCACCCAGTCAATGACGTTCATCGGATCGCTGGACAGCTTATCGCTGGCCACCAGCAGGCGGCGCAGCGCAGAGGCGCGGCGCGGTACGCGCAGCGGCCCGGGCAGTACGCCTTCGGTATTCATGCCGCGATCGATGCAGGCGCGCATGGTCTGCCAGACGTTGGCAAAATAGTCTTCAATCTCTTTTTTGCCGTGCAGCGCCAGTTCGTTCTGCATCACCATCCCGGAGAGGGACAGCCCGGTCTCTTTGCAGTAGCCCAGCATCTCCTGCGCCGATTTAAACGGGTAAGGAACGCTGAGCTCTCCCGCATCCTCTTTGCCGAAATGATCTTCGTCGACGATAAAACCGCCGCCGATGGAGTAGTAAGTTTTGCTGTAGATTTCTTTGTCGCCGGCCCAGGCATGAATCGTCATCCCGTTTTCGTGCAGCGGCAGGTTGTCGCTGCGAAAACGCATACCGTCATCCTGCGGGAAATCGACTTCCTGCTGCCCTTGCGCCAGCAGCAGGCGTCCGCGGGCTTCTACGTCGCGAATAAATGCCGGAATCGCGTCAATGTCGACCGTATCGGGCTGATTGCCCGCCAGCCCCATGATAATGGCGATGTCCGTGTGGTGGCCTTTGCCGGTTAATGACAGCGAGCCGTAGACGTCAACCGCCACGCGCGTCACGTCATTAAGTAGTCCCTTTTCGACCAGGTCATCGACGAACTGTTTACCGGCCTTCATCGGCCCTACAGTATGGGAAGATGAGGGACCAATCCCCACCTTGAACATGTCGAATATACTAATCACCATAACACTCCAGTACAGGGTTGCCGCGGCTGCGGCAACGATGTGATAACTGCGCATAGTGTAAGAGGGAACCGTAGCATCAGCTTAACTATTCACATGAATTAAACTAATGGATAACCATGAATTTACTAATGCTGAGAGCGCCGTCATATTTAAGTATATACCCTAAATAATGTGGCCGATGAGGGCGTCAGAAGAAGGGAAGAAAAGCGCGTCGCGGGGGAGTCCAGCGGGCGAGCGCCGCCGGCAAGGCGGCTGCGCAAAGTAGGGTGGGGCGCTAGGGCTTGACGCCGATTTGCAGGGCCAGCTCGCGAATAATCCCTGCGGTCATTCCCCAGACAAAATAATGCTGATACCACGAAAGCCAGACCCGATGTGAGTTCCCGCGGCGATGAATATCCAGCGGATGATAGCGGCCTAAGCGCAGCGCTTCGGCCAGCGGCATTTCAAAGACCGCCGCCACCTCATCCTGGCTGGCGTGATAGCGCAGGTTTGGCGGAATAATCCCCACTACCGGGGTCACCTGAAAGCCGGTCACGCTATCCACCGGCGGCAGGACGCCGATGATCTCCACCAGCTCAGGAGGAATAGCCACCTCTTCCTGCGCCTCACGGAGCGCGGCGGCAATCAGCGTCGCGTCGCTGTTATCGACAGCTCCTCCCGGGAAGGCCACCTGGCCGGCGTGCTTACGCAGTCGCGGCGAGCGCTGGGTGAGCAGCAGCCCCGGCTGCGGGCGACGGACGATCGGCACCAGCACCGCGGCCTGGCGCTGATTCAGGGCGCTTTGCGAAGGCTGCGGGCGCAGTAATTGAAAGCGCGAAAGAAAGTCGTCCAGCTCAAGGGCGTTATCCGCCATATCCTAGCTCTCCAGTTGTTGCAGAATGCGGTTAACTTTATCAAACGTTTCCTGATATTCAGCCTCTTCTTCGCTATCCGCGACAATCCCGCCGCCCGCAGAGCAGTATAGCTGTCCCTGCCACGCCGTCAGCGTGCGGATCGTAATGCTGGTGTCCATATTGCCGCACAGGCTGAGATAGCCGATGCTGCCGCACCACGCGTTGCGCCGCTGCGGCTCCAGCCGATCGATAATTTGCATCGCGCGCACCTTGGGGGCGCCGGTAATGGAGCCGCCGGGAAACGCCGCGCGCAGCAGGTCGCTGGCGTGAAGACGGGCCGGTAGCCTGGCGGTAATGGTGCTGACCAGATGGTGGACCGCCGGGAAGGGTTCGACGACGAAGAGTTCCGGCACGCGCACGCTACCGGGCTCGGCAACCCGGCCAATATCGTTGCGCATCAAATCGACGATCATCAAGTTTTCCGCGCGGTCTTTCGCCGAGTTAGCCAGCTTTTCTGCCTGGCGAGCGTCCTGCTGAGGATCGGCCAGCCGCGGGAGGGTGCCTTTAATCGGCCGGGTCTGGATTTCACCCTGATGAAGCTGGATAAAACGCTCCGGAGAGAGGCTCAGGACCGCGCCTTCCTCGAGGCGAATAAAGGCGCTGAACGGGGCTCTGTTGGCGCGGTTAAGCTGGCAAAATGCCTGCCACTCGTCGCCCTGATAGCGGGCCTGGAAGCGCTGAGCCAGGTTGACCTGGTAGCAATCGCCGCTCTGCAGCCACGCCTGCACCTGGCGGAATTTCTCGCCATACTGCTCGCGGCTCATATTCGAACGCCAGGCCGAGGTCAGGCTAAAAGGGGCCGCCGCTGGGGCCGATTGCGCCCTCAGCCACTGCAGGCGCGCCTGGGGATCGCCGTAGCTCAGCAGCGAGACTTCACGACGCTGGTGATCGACGATCAGCGCCCAGTCGTAAATGCCGACCGCCATATCCGGCAGCGCAATATCCGCCTCGGCCTGCGACGGCAGGTTTTCAAAACGGCGCCCCAGATCGTAGCCGAACAGCCCCAGCGCGCCGCCAAGGAACGGCAGGTGCGGATGGGCCTGCGGCGCTAATCCGCACTGCGCCAGCTGTTGCGCCACTATTTTTAGCGGATCGTCGGCGGACGTCGTCAGCGTTCGGCCGTCGTTCACCGTGGTGAGGCCACCGCGGGTAGTCAGCGTTGCGCGCGGCTCGGCCACCATAATATCAAAACGGTTATGCGGGTGATCGGCAAAGCCTGAGTGTAGCAGCATCGCCCAGGGCGCTGCGCTTAAGGGCGCAAAGTAGCGCTCGGCGGCATCCGGATGCCAGGGCAGGGTAATAATAGCGGGGGACAACATCTTCCTCGATCCTGATCGTTACCGCCCGCTGGCTTATAAGGGGACGGCGTGAAATAATTACGCCCCACAATGTAGCAGGAGTCAGTTATGTTTGCAGGTTTACCTTCGCTGAGCCACGAGCAACAGCAAAAAGCAGTAGAACGTATCCAGGATCTGATGTCGCAGGGGATGAGCAGCGGTGAGGCGATTCGTCTGGTCGCCAACGAACTGCGCGCCACGCATACCGGCGACCGGATCGTAGCGCGCTTTGAAGATGATGAAGACGATGAGTAAGTAGATAGCGTCTTTGATATATCTGCAGGGGAGCCCGTTCCCTGACAGTCCCCCTTCAGGCCGATGATTACCGGCGAAAAAAGTTAAACGCGCCCTCCGTTACCGGAAGGCGGCGGGTCAAATAATCACATCTGGCAGCAGGCCGGGATCTTCATGCAGCGTCACGTGGGTCACGCGCTCACCACGCCAGAAGTTCAACTGAGTACCGAGGGGCGTGTGATGTACGCTCACTTCGGTCAGCGGTGACGTTTTCGCCAGATCCCAAACACAACAAAAGCGCGCCAGCGGCAGATGGTTGCGTAATACCAGATAGCTGAGGTCGCCGATCGCCGGATTATCGGGAGCCAGCCCTTGCCACAGTTCACCGTCACCGGCTAGCCACAGGGCAAAGGTGTCGTTCTCGCGGGCAAAGTGGCGCGGCTGACAGCCGTGAAGCGGCGTCACGGTTGAATCCCGCATATCACGCAGCGGCCCTTTGAGCGAAAAGGGTTGCGGCATGCCGCTTTGGTCGAGCGCCTTCGCGGCCAGATGCAGCGTCCAGTCGAGCTGCTGACGATGCGGGTTTTCCACCGTTGACAGGTCAATCAGCACATCCTCCAGCCACAACAGGCGACGGCGAAAGCGCACTTCGCGCCATGCCTCGACATCCCATTCTACCCGCGTATGGCTTTTAAGCGTTGGTGGTGGCTTCTTCCAGTTAACTTCTGCGTCTATCCAGTGATAATCATCGCCCATATGCCAGCCTAAGACCTCGGTGTTGGCAGGCGGCTGATTGGTCTGGTTGACGGACAGCGTGTTGTGGGTGGCGCTGTTTTTGTAATAATCGTAGTGCATTTTCGCACCGTAGCCTGTGGTGCCGAGATCCGGGAGTAACCAGCCGTTGCGTTGCCACAGCATCAGACTCAGCCGATCGTAGTGATCGTGCTCGCCGCCCCAGGGGCTGTGTTTGATCAACACCGCCAACTGCTGCTGCGGGCGTCGCCACAGCGTCATCCCGGCGCCCGGAGCAAAGATCGAGCGTTGTGGGATCGGATTGATTGCGGTTTCAGGCAGCGCCCGGTCGCGCCACAGCAGCGTCTCCCGCCAATCCGCGTCATCTTCAGTCAACTGCAGGACCGACGCGTAGAGCGGGTCATGCCAGATAAACCAGGCAAATTCGTACAGATCGCGATGATACAGCTTCTCTTGTCCGGCGAGGCAATCGTTCAGTCGTGGGAAGGTACCGTCAGGGAGCACAAGCGAGAGTGGGAAACTGAGCATTCGTGGATACCACGGGCCATCAAGCAGGCTCCAGCGGGTGCCACGCGCCAGCTTCTCAAAGGCAAAGAACCCCTGCAGCGCGTAGTAGTGGTAGTGAATCGAACCTTCAAACCATAAACCTTCAGCCAGTAATCCATGCTCGAGCTGCCAGCGTAGGCCGTAGGGCTGATTTACGGCAAAATCCAGCAGGCTCTCATCTTCCAGCACAAACCCCAGCACCCCGAGCGCCGCGCTGATTTTCACTTCATGGTTATGGATTTGTGGGCTGCGATGCGCGCGCAGAAACGTTGCCGCACAGCGCAGCAGGATCTCGCCAATGTGCTGCTGCTCACCGGGCGGTAAGCTGTCGCGAATAAAATCATATCCTAGCGCCATATCCAGAATGCAGTTGGCTTCGCACAGCGTCTGGGCATTCATTTTGCCAGGACCATTGTGCGGGATATCGCCATGGACTTTATAGTCGGGATAAACATCCGCATAGCCCATTAGCAGCGTGCGGACTTTGTCGCGGTACGGCGTTTCCCCGGTTAGACGCCAGAGCAGCCCCAACTGCTGGCAGGCGCTGGCGTTGCGACCGTTCATTTCACGCCACCATGCGCCGTCCCAGGGCTCGCCGCTGAATGTTTCGCCATCCACCGGGCAAGCGTGCTGGTGGGGAGAGTCCGCCTGCCACGTCAGCCGCACCCCATGGTGCGGACAAAAGTAATAAAGATTCCAGCTGGCTATCCCGGTTTGCGGGATGCGAACGGCGGCTTCAAGTATCGGTTGTGCATCCTTCACGAGCTGTTCAATCTGCTCGACATTACCGGCTGCACGTCTGGCGATGTCGGGCCATAGCCCAGAAAATTGTTTCATTATTGGTTATCCCTGACCTCGGTTGACGCAGGAAGTGGGGCGATGAGCGTGGTGATATCGTCAGGATATTTCGCTCTCAGCCAGCGCGCTTTCTCGCTAAATAGCGGATTGTTCGGCCATGCGTGGGCGGCGCTCGCAATGTTGCGTAGCGCTTTTTTATCGTCCATTTTGTCGAGGTCTTTCCACGGCCACGGCGTGCCGCTGTTAATAAAGCCAGCCACATATTGATAGCCTTTTTGCAGGCTATGGTCGTCGAGGGTAAAGTTCCAGATATCGACACCGGCTTTTTCGCCCAGACGTCCCAGACGGTTATAGGCTTCGAGGTTGAAGTTGCTGTAGTGCCACGGACGGGTGCGCTCAAGCTCAGCCATCTGGCGGCCTTGCATATCAAACTGCCCGGCAATGCGGCGCAATTGAGTGATGTACAGGCGCTTTTTCGCTTCTTCGATTTTGCCGCTGAACAGCGCATAGGTGGCGGCTTGCATATCAAAATAAGTGCCGTGATTGTTGTGCCAGTTCTCTTCTTCAAAGCCGTTCTGGCTGGTGGTCATCCAGTGATAAAACTCGCCGAACCACTGTTTAAGCGCCGTTACGTCCGTTTCACTCAGCGCGCTGGATGATTGCAGCAGGGCGATGGCATCAACCACCTCAACCAGCGCCCGGCTATCGATAATGCCAATGCCACGTCCGGTATTAATCCCGGGGATGGCCTGCGCGTATTGCAGGTTCGGGGTCATGCGGGTATTGGCGTCGAGGAACCAGCTTTTAATCTGTTGAACGGCCTTCTGCGCGTAGCGTTCATCCTGAGAGAAATACCATGCCAGCGCCAGCGTCGAGACATCGTTGCTCATTTTCACCAGGCGATTTTTATCAGTGGCATTACTGTTTGCGTCCGGGTTAGTTTGCCCATCTTTGCGGATGTACGGCAGACCGTTTTTGGTCTCCGGGTTTGGCCACCAGTACGGCGGAAAGCTGTAGTAATCGTGCTTATTGCCGCTGGCGGCGACCAGCGTTTTATCCATCACCGAAAGCAGCGGATGTTTAAGCGCCAGATCCGCCTTGTTGAACAGCGCGCTTGCGGCCTGCACGAACAGCGGGTCTTTAGCCGCTATCTGCTGGCGGCTATAGGCTAAATCTTTACCGTCAAGGGTATAGGGTTCAGCGGCATACAGGGATGCACTGACGCTACAACAGAGAAGCGTAATGCCTAATATTCCTCGGCGAGGTATTGAATACATAGTAATAACCCTTCTTCAAATATGAGAAAAGATAACAAGAGAATTATGCCTGTTGCGTATTTCCATGACGCAAAAGGTAGGCGGATTAATTAAAAAATAATGCTTTGATGAATAGCGTGGCGTGCAGTGTAAAAGACAAAGTAATTTTTTTTGTGATGTTCATCATGATTGTTGCGGCGGATGAAAAATGACTCATTTAATGCGGTGTAGTTCACGGTTTTCGATGTTTTTCAATTTTTATTGATAAATTTAACAAAATAAACAAGTTTATAACTTATTGATTTTTAACTATTAAGTTTTTATGTCACTTTTTATGTCACTCTTTTATGTGATCTGATTCAACTTTTAAGTTTTTGAAATGCGATTTCTTTTTTGTGTGGTTGTATTGAGAAATACATTTCTATTTAATGTTTGGAAATACTTTTTTATGCATATTGAATTAATGCCGCGATGTTAATCGCGCTCACAGAAAAACAGCTGTTGCGAATTTAATTACCGTTGTGCCCTACAATAAAGGATATGCAATCATGTCTGCGAATAAATTACGTTCATTATTACTTGTTACCGCTCTGGGTGTTGGCGTCGGGCAAAGCTACGCCGCCACGACCCTTAACGTGTGGATCCGTGCAAGCAATGACTCCAAAAATATCTATAAACAAGAGGCTGAAAAGTTCGAAGAGAATACCGGCATTAAAATTGAGTATTTCAACGCCACGACTGATTTTGAACAGCGCCTGGCGAGGGCGACGGCGGGCAACGCCTTACCGGACCTGATTTTTAACGATGCGGCATCGCTGGGACAGTTTATTCAACTGGGCATTGCGGAAGAGATCGACCCCTCAGGCATTAAGGGGGGTGACCAGCTGTATCAGACCGCCTGGAACAGTACCCGCTATATCGACGGCAAATACTATGGCGTTCCAACATCCGCGCAAACCTTCGCGCTATTTGTGCGCAAGGACTGGCGCGAGAAATTAGGCCTGCCGCAGCCGAAAAGTTGGGATGATATTCAAACGCTGGCCAAAGCCTTTACCACCCAGGACCCGGACGGGAACGGCAAAAACGACACTTACGGATTTGTTGTTCCGGCGTCCACGACCCGTGGCTATGCCAGCTGGTTTATGAGCAGCTTTATCTGGCAGGCGGGAGGTGATTTTGTCAAAGAGAATAACGGCAAGTTCAGCGCCTCGCTGCAAACCCCGCAAGTCGCACAGGCGTTGACGTTTATGCGTACCATGATGTGTGAAAAAGTCACCCAGCCGGGGGCGATTAACGCCACCACCGCCGACGTTATCCCATCCTTCCGTTCCGGACAAAGCGGCATGTTCTTTAGCGGCCCATACCACATCGCGCTGTTTGATAAAGACCCGGGCAAAGACAACTTTGAGGTCTTGCCGGTGGTGGGGCCAAAAGGGGAAGCGACTCTGGCTGAAGGGACCTCCGTCTTTATGATGAAGAGCAGCAAGCAAAAAGAGGCGGCGCGTAAATTTATCGAATTTATGATTTCGACCGAAGGCCAGGAAATTGGCATGGGTAAAGGCAGCAAGCACATTCCGGTGGTGCGCCTGCCGGTAAATAAAAATGTCGATGTCAAAGCAGTCTATCAGGACCCGCGCTGGGAAACCTTCGCTCGGCTCTACAACGAGCAGGGCCGTTACGTACCGCAAATTCCGAACTGGACGCCGGTTCGTCAGGTGGCTGCCGATGGCTTTAACCGTATTTTCGCCGATTGCAACAGCGATATTGCCGCTGAGCTGAAAGCGATAGATGGCAAGGTCGACGCCGAGTTGCAAAAGCAAAATGTGCTGGCTAAGTGAGGGAGTAAGTTATGACGCTGCATGAGACGAAGTCTTCGCCGCTAAAGCAAACCGCTTCGCCTGACGCCACCGGATGGTTGACGCCAAAGCGCAAGCGGGCGCTGATTCCGTGGCTGTTTTTAGCCCCGGCGCTGATTATTTTTAGCTGGTTTAAGTTCATCCCGATGATTCAGGGGCTGGTGATGAGCTTTTACAAGGTTAACTTTAATCAGCCGGACGAGTGGGTGGGATTGGCGAACTTTACCCGCGCTTTCGCCGACGTTGAGCTACATGCGGCAGTGGTGAATACCCTGCTGTACGTGGTGGTGACCATGTTTGCCGCCGCAATCCTGGCGTTTTTCCTCGCCATGCTGCTTGAAGGGCCAGCGCGCCACCTGCGATTTATTCGCACCGCCATCTTTTTACCGGCAGTGACCAGCGCGGCAATTGTCGCCGAAATGTGGCGCATCCTGTTTAACCCTACGCCAAACGGGGTGGCAAACCATATTCTGAGCTGGTTTGGCGTAGCCGATCAGGGTTTCCTTGCCAGCTCCGATCAGGCGCTGGGGGTTATCATGTTGCTGCATATCTGGAAAGCAGTGCCCTACAACATGGTGATTTTTATTGCCGGGCTGGCGGGCATCAGCCGCGATCTGTACGACGCCTCGAACGTTGACGGCGCAAACTGGTGGAACCGCCTGCGTTACGTCACCTTGCCCGGAATGATCCCGGCGCTGTCGGTGGTGCTGATGCTCTCCTTTATTCGTGGTTTCCGTGTCTTTGCGGAAGTGTACGCCACCACCGGCGGCGGGCCCTCTAACGCCACGGAAATGGTCATGACCCACATCTATAAACTGGGTTTTGAGCAGTTCGACTATGGCTACGCCTCGGCGGTGTCGTTCCTGCTGTTCACCTTTACGGTGATCTTAACCATCTGTCATTTAACGCTAAAAAAACGTATCGCACGTTACTAAGGAGCCGTGATGTTAAGTAAACGTTGGGATACCGCAGGACGCTGGTGCATTTACGCGCTGTTGTTGATTGTTTTTGTCGGCCCGTTCTGGGGCATCGTCGCCACCGCGTTCAGCGGAGCGCCGGTCAAGCCGGGCGAACTGTTGGCCTGGCCGAATCAGTTCTCCTTCGATAACTTTATCTTCGCCTGGATGGATATCGGCGTCTGGCAGTACCTGCTGAACTCAGTGCTGGTGGTGTTCTTCGGCACAGTTTTGCAGGTCTCGGTGAGCGCGCTGGCGGCCTACGCGCTGGCACGCAAAAAGTTTCGCGGCGTGGCGCTGGTCAGTCTGGTGATTTTGTCCACCATGATGCTGCCGGAAGAGGTTATCGCCATTCCGCTGTACATGATTATTAACTGGCGGCTGCCGTTTATCGATGCGTCGCTCTACAACAGCTACCTCGGGATGATTCTGCCGGTGGTAGGCTGGGCATTCTCCATCTTTGTGCTGACCGAGTTTATGTCGGCCATCCCGAAAGAGCTGGAAGAGGCGGCACGCATCGACGGCGCTAACGAATGGCAAATCTTCTTCCATGTGATCCTCCCGCTGGTGAAACCGGCGCTCGGCACGGTAGTGACCTTTGGCTTCATCATGATTTGGGACCAGTACCTGCTGCCGCTGATTGTGGTTAACCAGGACAGCCTGAACACCATTCCGGTGATCCTCGGTACGCTGCGTACCGATGAGAGCATCACACCGAACATTTTTATCGCCATTACGCTGCTGGCGATGCTGCCAAGCATCATCGTCTATCTGGGTCTGCAAAAACATTTCAATCGCGGGATTATGTCCGGCGCGGTCAAAGGATAAGGAGTTACCTATGGGATCTGTTGTATTGAATAGCGTGCGGAAGTCTTATGGTGATGCGCACGTCATTAAAGACGTGTCGCTGACTATCCCGGACGGTGAGTTCTGCGTCCTTGTCGGGCCAAGCGGCTGCGGCAAATCGACGCTGCTGCGCATGATTGCCGGGCTGGAAGAGATATCCGCTGGTGAAGTGCATATTAATGAACGCAACGTCACCGAGGTGGAACCGAAGCGGCGTGATATCGCGATGGTGTTTCAGAGCTACGCGCTGTATCCGCAGATGACGGTGCGCGAAAACATGGGCTTTGCGCTGAAAATGTCGCGGTTGCCGAAGGCGGAAATCAACCAGAAGGTTAACGATGCGGCGGCGCTGTTGGGGCTGGAACCGCTGCTTGAGCGTTTGCCAAAAGATCTCTCCGGCGGTCAACGTCAACGTGTGGCGATGGGACGCGCCATTGTACGTAAGCCGCAGGTATTCTTGTTTGATGAACCGTTATCAAACCTCGATGCCAAGCTGCGTACCCAGGTGCGCGGTGAAATCCGCGAGCTGCATCGTCGGTTGAAAACCACCTCGGTATACGTGACGCACGACCAGATTGAAGCCATGACCATGGGGCAAATGATTGTCGTGCTGCGCGACGGGCGAATCGAGCAGGCGGGCACCCCGCTGGCGCTGTACGACCAGCCGGCGAACCTGTTTGTCGCCGGTTTTATCGGCTCACCGGAAATCAACCAGCTGCAGGGCGAAGTGGTGCTTAACGGCAACATCACCGCTCTGCGTCTGAAGGACGGTTCGCTGCTGGCGCTGCCTGCGGGATCGCGGGTGCAAAACGGGCAGCAGGTGGTCTACGCTATTCGCCCGGAGCAGGTCAACGTGGTGCACGAAGCTCGCGACGACGCGCTGGCGGCAAAGGTCACGGCGGTGGAGAATACCGGCTCGGATATGCAGCTGTTCTGCGATACTGGCGGCGGGGCATTCACTTCGGTGTTCAAACAGCGTCTGGCGGTCAAGGAGGGCGATAATATCTGGCTGCAGCCGAAGCTTTCTGGCGTGCATCTGTTTGATGCGCAAAGCGGCCTGCGCATCGCCTGTGCGGAGGATGAATAAGGTGGCGATGAAGCTGTACACCCTTGATGAAAGCTGTCTTGAGAATGCCCGCGCGGGACTAAAGCAGCCATTTTCTCCACTCCAGCAGGCGCTCGGGAAACTGGTGACGGAAGCGGACTTGCTGCGCCGCGAGCCGCCGGAAAGTGTGGTGCATAAAAAACTGCGTCCGGCGAGCGGCGACGCCCATGATTACTACAGTCTTGGTACCTACTGGTGGCCTAATCCGCGGCGGCCCAACGGGCTGCCCTATATTCGCCGCGACGGGCATATCAATCCGCAGTGCGAAAATAACGACACCGACACCACGCGCATTATCCGTATGTGCGAACGTTGCCTGACGCTGGGGCTGGCATGGTATTTCACCGGCCAGCGACAGTACGCGCAGGCCGCCGCGCTGCAGATCCGCTGCTGGTTTCTTGATGCGGATACGCGGATGAACCCGCATCTGAACTACGGTCAGGCGATCCCGGGGATTGTCTCCGGCCGCGGTACCGGGCTTATCGACACGCGCCTGCTGTGGATGGTGGTTGACACCATCGGACTGATTAATGCGGCAAGCGTGCTGGATACGGATGATATCATCGGCCTGCACCAGTGGTTCCGCGACTTCAACCATTGGATGTATTACAGCGAAATAGGCCATTCTGAGTATGTCTGGCACAACAACCACGGCACCTGGTATGACGCCCAGCGTGCGGTGAACGCGCTGTTCTATGGAGATAAAGGCCTGGTGGCGCGGATAATTGAGCAGGGCATTACCCAACGGATGGCGGCGCAAATCGACCAGGACGGCAAGCAGACGATGGAACTGGAGCGCACCATTCCGTTTCACTATTCGCTGTTTAACCTGGAAGCGCATCTGCTGCTTAACCGCTACGCTGAACACGTTGAGTTTGATCGCTGGAATACGGTCCGCGACGGGCGAGGGGTGAAGCAGGGGATTGATTATCTGGTGCCGTTTATCCGTGAGCCGGACCTGTGGCCGTATAGCGACTTGCAGGGAATTGTCTGGGATAGCGCGCTAAGAGTGTTATTGCAGTCGGCGCGGGGATATCCACAGCAGCTGGCAACCTATCGCGAAGCCCTGAAGTGCTTGCCTCAGGAGACGTTACCGTTAAAAGAGCAGTTGATGTGGTGCCCGGCCAGATAGGACAGGCACCTTTCCGGGCGAGGCGCTTGCGCCGACCCCGGAAAGGCTCAGCGTAAAAGTGCTTACGCCGCGGCGATAATTTTAATTTCGACTTTGTATTCTGCTTTCATCAGCGCTGCCTGAACGGTGCAGCGAACCGGCGCGTGACCGGCAACAACCCAGGCGTCCCAGGCTCTGTTCATCGCGGCAAAATCGCTTTTGTCCGCAAGGAAAATGGTGGCGTCGAGAATACGCGATTTGTTGCTACCCTGTTTCTCAAGCACCGCGTCAATCTGCGCCAGAGTATTGGCGGTTTGCTCTTCAGCGCCCGCGTCGAGATTTGCCGGCACGCCGGTGTAATAAAGCGTCTGGTTGTGGATCACTACATCAGACCAGCGGGCTTCGGCATCGATACGCGTAATAGTCATTTCAGTTTCCTCTCTATCCAATGAATTTCAGGCAGCTCTGCCGGCGGAACCGGCGCGGAAAGCTCCCGAAAGACGACGGGTATATCCATTTGACGGGGGCAAGACTGCCATAATGTTCCGCCCGCGTCACTACCCGGGCTGGTGAAAAGACCTCCTCCCTGACATAATCACTGTCCAAATAACCAGGGGGCATTGTGATCGACGATTTTGCAGCAGACGGCCAGTTGGCCAACGCGATTCCGGGATTCAAACCACGCGAGCCGCAGCGCCAGATGGCGGTGGCGGTGACGCAGGCTATTGAGGAAACGCGGCCTCTGGTGGTCGAAGCAGGGACCGGAACCGGTAAAACCTACGCCTACCTGGCGCCCGCGCTGCGGGCAAACAAAAAGGTGATTATCTCCACCGGCTCGAAGGCGCTGCAGGATCAGCTCTACAGCCGCGACCTGCCAACCGTGGCCAAGGCGCTTAAATTTAAAGGTAAACTGGCGCTGCTGAAAGGGCGGTCGAACTACCTGTGCCTGGAGCGTCTTGAGCAACAGGCGCTGGCCGGGGGCGATCTGCCGGTGCAAATTTTGAGCGATGTCATCCTGCTGCGATCGTGGTCCAACCAAACCATCGACGGCGATGTCAGCACCTGCGTCAGCGTGGCGGAGGACTCCCAGGCCTGGCCGCTGGTCACCAGCACCAATGACAACTGCCTGGGCAGCGATTGCCCGCTGTATAAAGACTGCTTCGTGGTCAAAGCGCGTAAAAAGGCGATGGACGCCGATGTGGTGGTGGTCAACCATCACCTGTTCCTTGCCGATATGGTGGTTAAAGAGAGCGGCTTCGCTGAGCTCATTCCCGAAGCGGAGGTGATGATCTTCGATGAAGCGCATCAGCTGCCGGATATCGCCAGCCAGTATTTTGGCCAGTCGCTCTCCAGCCGCCAGCTGCAGGACCTGGCGAAAGACATCACCATCGCCTACCGCACCGAACTGAAAGATACCCAGCAGCTGCAAAAATGCGCCGATCGCCTGGCCCAGAGCGCGCAGGATTTTCGCCTGCAGCTCGGGGACCCCGGCTATCGCGGCAACCTGCGCGACCTGCTGGCCGAGAGCCATATCCAGCGCGCGCTGCTGCTGCTCGATGACGCGCTGGAGCTCTGCTACGACGTGGCGAAGCTCTCCCTTGGGCGCTCCGCGCTGCTGGATGCCGCCTTTGAGCGGGCGACGGTTTACCGCGCGCGGCTGAAGCGGCTGAAAGAGATTAACCAGCCGGGCTTCAGCTACTGGTACGAATGTACCTCGCGCCACTTTACGCTGGCCTTGACCCCGCTGACCGTCGCCGAAAAGTTTAAAGAAGTGATGGCGCAAAAGCCCGGCAGCTGGATTTTCACCTCGGCAACGCTGTCGGTAAATGACGATCTGCGCCACTTTACCTCTCGCCTCGGTATTGAAGAGGCCGAGTCGCTGCTGCTGCCCAGCCCGTTTGATTATGCGCACCAGACGCTGCTCTGCGTGCCGCGCAATCTTCCGCTGCCGAATCAGCCCGGCGCGGCGCGTCATCTGGCCGCGATGCTTAAGCCGCTAATTGAGGCTAACGACGGGCGCTGCTTTATGCTGTGCACCTCCCACGCCATGATGCGCGATCTGGCGGAGCAGTTCCGCGCGACCATGACGCTGCCGGTTCTCCTGCAGGGGGAGACCAGCAAAGGACAGCTGTTGCAGCAGTTCGTCAGCGCCGGTAACGCGCTGCTGGTGGCGACCAGCAGCTTCTGGGAAGGGGTTGACGTGCGCGGCGATGCGCTCTCTTTGGTGATTATCGACAAGCTTCCCTTCACCTCTCCCGACGATCCGCTGCTGAAAGCGCGAATGGAAGACTGCCGGCTGCGCGGCGGCGACCCGTTCGACGAGGTTCAGCTGCCGGATGCGGTGATCACCCTCAAGCAGGGCGTGGGGCGCCTGATCCGCGATATTGACGACCGTGGAGTGCTGGTCATTTGCGATAACCGTCTGGTGATGCGCCCCTACGGCTCGGTATTCCTTGCCAGCCTGCCCCCCGCGCCGCGAACCCGCGATATCCGCCGGGCGGTGCGCTTCCTCGCCGTGCCGCCGGGGCGGTGATCTGGCGTAAAATGTGATAAACTGCGCGCCATTTTGTCAATCTGCTATAGCGAGAGCGCGACAACTCATGCGAATTTTGGCTATCGATACCGCCACGGAGGCCTGCTCCGCGGCGCTGTGGAATGATGGCACCCTTTGTGCTCATTTCGAAATCTGCCCCCGCGAACATACGCAACGTATTCTGCCTCTGGTGCAGGATGTCCTCAATGAAAGCAACGTCTTACTGACCGAACTGGATGCGCTGGCGTTCGGCCGCGGGCCGGGTAGCTTTACCGGCGTGCGCATCGGCATCGGCATTGCGCAAGGCCTGGCGCTCGGCGCCGAACTGCCGATGATCGGCGTTTCTACGCTGGCCACTATGGCGCAGGGCGCATGGCGTAAAACCGGCGCCACCCGCGTGCTGGCCGCCATTGATGCCCGCATGGGGGAGGTTTACTGGGCGGAATATCAGCGCGACGAGCAGGGCGTCTGGCACGGCGAAGAGACCGAAGCGGTCCTCAAGCCGGAGGCCGTCAGCGAACGTCTGCAGCAGCTCGAGGGGACCTGGGCAACCGTTGGTACCGGCTGGCCGGCGTGGCCCGATCTGGCGAAGGACTCCTCGCTGACCTTAACCGACGGCGAAATTGCGCTGCCGGCAGCGGAAGATATGCTGCCGCTGGCCTGTCACCTGCTTTCCGTCGGTAAAACCGTTGCCGTAGAGAACGCCGAGCCGGTTTATTTGCGTAACGAAGTGGCGTGGAAGAAACTTCCTGGCCGAGGATGAATCTCAGTAAGCATAAGACTGAGAGAAGGAGTCGCATCATGGCGGGTCAAACTAAAGTAGTACGTTGGCTGTTGGCGGGCGCCGTTGCCGCCGCGTTAAGTGGCTGCGTTTCGGTACCGGATGCCATCAAGGGCTCTACCCCGACGCCGCAGCAGGATTTAGTGCGGGTCATGGCCGCACCGCAGCTGTACGTTGGTCAGGAAGCTCGCTTTGGCGGCAAAGTGGTCAACATTATGAATCAGCAGGGCAAAACCCGCTTAGAAATCGCCACGGTGCCGCTGGACAGCGCCGCCCGGCCCGAGCTGGGCGAGCCTTCGCGCGGGCGTATTTTCGCCGACGTTAACGGCTTCCTCGACCCGGTGGACTTCCGCGGTCAGCTGGTAACGGTGGTTGGCCCGATTGCCGGCGTTATCGACGGCAAGGTCGGCGGCACGCCGTATAAGTTTATGCAGATGAACGTCATCGGCTATAAGCGCTGGAACGTTGTGCAGCAGGTGGTTATGCCGCCGCAGCCGATTGATCCGTGGATGTTCGGCCCGCGTCGCTGGGGCTACGGCCCATCCCCGTGGGGCTACGGCGGCTGGGGCTGGTATAATCCAGGCCCTGCGGAAGTCAGAAATGTGGTAACCGAATGATTTTGCGGTTTTTCTAAGCTATTCGTAAGCTAAAAGAAACAGCGGCCAGTCCGCTGTTTCTTTGTTTCTGGTCTGATAAGAAAAATAAATAGTGACGCGCTTCGCAACCTGCAAAACGCCTAATTAATAAACTGGTACGCTGAGTTAATATAATGTTAACAGAATGTTTGTTGATCAGGGGGTGTGATGACGACGAATAACTATTTCAGAGGTGATGCAGTGAAAAAGGTTTGGCTAAACCGTTATCCCGCCGATGTTCCTGCGGAGATAAATCCTGACCGCTATCAATCCCTGGTTGAATTGTTTGAACAAGCCGCCGCGCGCTATGCCGACCAGCCGGCGTTTATCAACATGGGCGAGGTGATGACCTACCGTAAGCTGGAGGAGCGCAGCCGCGCTTTTGCCGCTTACCTTCAGCAGGGGCTGGGGCTGAAAAAGGGCGACCGCGTGGCGCTGATGATGCCCAACCTGCTGCAGTATCCCATTGCGCTGTTCGGGGTCCTCCGCGCCGGGATGATCGTGGTTAACGTCAACCCGCTATATACGCCGCGCGAGCTTGAGCATCAGCTGAACGACAGCGGCGCCGCGGCAATCGTGATCGTCTCAAACTTTGCGCATACCCTGGAGAAGGTGGTCGATAAAACTCAGGTCAGGCACGTGATTCTGACGCGAATGGGCGATCAGCTGTCGACGGCGAAAGGCACCCTGGTTAACTTCGTCGTCAAGTACATCAAGCGGCTGGTGCCAAAATACGATCTGCCTGACGCCATCTCGTTTCGCAGCGCGCTGCAGCACGGCTACCGGATGCAGTACGTCAAGCCGGAGATCGTCTGTGAAGATCTGGCGTTCCTGCAGTACACCGGCGGTACGACCGGCGTAGCGAAAGGGGCCATGCTGACCCATCGCAATATGCTGGCCAACCTTGAACAGGTCAACGCCACCTACGGGCCGCTGCTGCACCGGGGCAAAGAGCTGGTGGTGACGGCTTTACCGCTGTACCACATTTTTGCGCTGACCATGAACTGCCTGCTGTTTATCGAGCTTGGCGGGCAGAACCTGCTGATTACCAACCCGCGTGACATTCCGGGGCTGGTGAAGGAGCTGGCTAAATATCCGTTCACCGCGATGACCGGGGTCAATACCCTGTTTAACGCCTTGCTGAATAACAAAGAGTTTCAGCAGCTCGATTTCTCCACGCTGCACCTCTCCGCCGGCGGCGGGATGCCGGTCCAGCAGGTTGTGGCCGAACGCTGGGTGAAGCTCACCGGACAGTATCTGCTGGAGGGCTACGGCCTGACCGAGTGCGCGCCGCTGGTCAGCGTTAACCCGCACGATATTGACTACCACAGCGGAAGCATCGGGCTGCCGGTCCCGTCGACGGAAGCGAAGCTGGTGGACGATGACGATAACGAAGTCGCGCCGGGCCAACCGGGCGAGCTGTGCGTGAAAGGCCCGCAGGTGATGCTGGGGTACTGGCAGCGCCCGGACGCCACCGCGGAAATCATCAAAGACGGCTGGCTGCACACCGGCGATATCGCGGTGATGGACGACGATGGCTTCCTGCGGATTGTCGATCGTAAAAAAGATATGATTCTGGTCTCCGGATTTAACGTCTACCCCAATGAAATTGAAGACGTGGTGATGCAGCATTCCGGGGTTCAGGAAGTGGCGGCGGTCGGCGTACCGTCCGGCAGCAGCGGTGAAGCGGTGAAGATTTTTGTCGTCAAGAAAGATGCGACGCTGACTGAAGAGGCGCTGATCGCCTTCTGCCGCCGCCAGCTGACGGGCTATAAGGTTCCCAAGCTGGTTGAGTTTCGTGATGAGCTGCCAAAATCGAATGTCGGGAAAATTTTACGGCGAGAACTTCGTGACGAAGCTCGCGCTAAAGTAGACAATAAAGCCTGAGCTAAGAGTGAATCGCCAGACGCCGGCTAAGCCGGCGTTTTTTATGGGCGCCAGTTAAGAGAGCATGATTTGAACTATCAGATGATTACCACCAACGATGGTCTTCGCACCGTCTGTGAAGCGGCAAGCGCGGCAGCTGCGGTTGCGCTGGATACGGAATTTGTCCGCACCCGTACCTATTATCCGCAGCTGGGACTGCTGCAGCTGTTTGATGGCGAGCAAGTTTCGCTCATCGACCCGCTGGAAATCACCGATTGGGCGCCGATGCGTGAACTGCTGCTAAATCAAAACGTCACCAAATACCTGCACGCCGGCAGTGAAGATCTGGAAGTGTTCCTCAACACCTTTAGCCTGATGCCGCAGCCGCTGATTGACACCCAAATCCTGGCGGCGTTCTGCGGCCGCCCGATGTCATGGGGCTTTGCATCGATGGTTGAAGAGTATTCCGGCGTGGCGCTGGATAAGAGCGAATCGCGTACCGACTGGCTGGCCCGTCCGCTGACCGAACGCCAGTGCGACTATGCCGCGGCGGATGTCTGGTATCTGCTGCCCATCGCCAGCAGGCTGATGGCCGAAACGGAAGCCGCCGGCTGGCTGCCCGCCGCGCTGGACGAGTGCCGCCTGATGCAGCAGCGCCGCCAGGAGGTGCAGGACCCTGCGCAGGCGTGGCGCGATATCGGCAACGCCTGGCAGCTGCGCACCCGCCAGCTCGGCTGCCTGCAGCTGCTGGCAGAGTGGCGCCTGCGCAAAGCGCGGGATCGCGACATGGCGGTCAATTTTGTCGTGCGTGAAGAGCACCTGTGGAGCGTGGCGCGCTATATGCCCGGCAGCCTCGGAGAGCTCGATAGCCTCGGGCTATCCGGGAGTGAAATTCGCTTCCACGGTAAAACGCTGATAAGCCTGGTGGCGAAGGCGCAGGAGCTGCCGGAAGAGGCGTTGCCTGAACCGCTGCAAAACCTGGTCGATATGCCGGGATACCGCAAGGTGTTTAAAGAGATTAAAGCGCTGGTGCAGGAGGTGAGCACCGGGACCGGGCTGAGCGCCGAGCTGCTGGCGTCCAGACGGCAGATTAACCAGCTGCTGAACTGGCACTGGCAGTTGAAGAGCGGAAATGCTCTGCCGGAGCTGATTTCCGGCTGGCGTAGCGAACTGATGGCCGATCGCCTGCGGGCGCTGTTAAGCGAATATCCGCGCTAGGCCACGGCAAATAGCCCGGGGTGATCTCCGGGCTTATGCAACAAACTGGCCCGACAGCGCAAGGCTATCGGGAGGAGCCAGCGTCAGGATTTCGACTCTTCCGTTTCTGGTAAAGTCACGTTCAACTCCAGAATCGAAATATCACCGTCTCGCTGCTCCAGCTGCACGCTGACCATTTCCGGGTCGATCTGCACATACTTACAGATCACTTCCAGAATATCTTTTCGTAGCTGCGGCAGGTAATGCGGTTCAGCATCGCCGCGACGACGCTCCGCGACGATGATTTGCAGGCGCTCTTTCGCAATGTTGGCCGTGTTCTTTTTCCGCGAGAGAAAAAAGTCGAGTAATGCCATAATTTATCCTCCGAACAGGCGTTTGAGGAAACCTTTCTTCTCTTCTTCAATGAAGCGGAAAGGACGTTCTTCTCCGAGCAGACGTTCGACGGTATCGGCGTAGGCCTTACCTGCGTCCGACGCATCATCCAGAATAACCGGCTCACCCTGGTTCGACGCACGCAGCACGGACTGATCTTCCGGAATCACGCCTACCAGATTGATACGCAGAATTTCCAGAACGTCTTCCATGCTCAGCATGTCGCCTTTATTGACGCGACCTGGGTTGTAGCGGGTCAGCAGCAGATGCTCTTTGATCGGCTCTTCACCATTTTCCGCGCGGCGGGATTTGGACGCAAGAATACCGAGGATGCGGTCGGAGTCACGAACGGAGGAGACTTCCGGGTTAGTGGTGATGATGGCTTCGTCAGCGAAATACAGCGCCATCAGCGCACCGGTTTCGATGCCTGCAGGTGAATCGCAGACAACAAAATCGAAATTCATTTTTTTCAGTTCTTCAAGAACCTTGTCTACGCCTTCGCGGGTCAGCGCGTCTTTATCACGCGTCTGGGAAGCGGGGAGGATGTAGAGGTTTTCGGTGCGCTTATCTTTGATTAACGCCTGATTCAGCGTGGCGTCACCCTGAATAACGTTAACGAAGTCATAAACCACCCGGCGCTCGCAGCCCATGATCAGGTCAAGGTTACGCAGGCCAATGTCGAAGTCGATAACGACGGTCTTCTTTCCCTTCTGGGCCAAACCAGTAGCGATGGCCGCGCTGGAGGTGGTCTTGCCGACGCCCCCTTTACCCGAAGTCACAACAATAATGCGTGCCATAGAAATTCCTTGTTAAAAAGGGACTAACTCAACGGTTGAATAGTCAAAGCGTTATCGCCCAGACGCAGACGCGCCGCTTTGCCATAAAATTCGGCCGGGATATTATCACTCAGCCAGTATTCCCCAGCGATGGATACCAGCTCCGCCGTGAGGTGTGAACAAAATATTTGGGCTTCTCTGTCGCCGCCTGCGCCTGCGAGTGCGCGACCTCGCATCATGCCATATACATGGATATTGCCGTCGGCGATAAGTTCCGCTCCGGCACTCACATGATTTGTAACAATTAGATCACAGTTTGGTGCATAAATGCGCTGACCGGAACGTACCGGCAGGTCAATCAAACGCGTTTTTGTGATCTGATTAACAACTGGCGCAGCGACAACCGGTTCCGGCGGCGCCTGACGCGGCATTTTTTCTTTCCCTTCCGTCAGCAAAGGGATCCCCGTGCGGTCGATTTCCGTTTTCAGACGCGGGGCTTTGCAGCCGCTCACGCCGATAATGCGTAAACCGGTACCGGCGATCGCCTCCTGCATAGCGCGCCAGTCGACGACATTTTCGATGTTGCTAATATTCACAACGACCGGGGCGTGACGTAAAAAAGCGGGGGCCTGGGCGATTTTGTCTTCTAACGCCTGACGAATAACCTCGGGATTTGCGTCGTGCAAATGAACGACAGATAAGGTGAAGCTACTGCCCTTAAGTTCGATTGGCGTATTTGACATCCTGGCCTTACTCAATTTGCTGTTTATCACCCGCCGAAGTGCGGTGATATTCCGAAGACTAAAAGGCATGTTATAGTCACTCATATATTGAGGCAAGTGACCACGAGTCTAATTCCGGGTAAAACTATGTTTTGTGTGATCTATCGAAGTACTAAACGTGAGCAAACCTATTTATATGTCGAAAAAAAGGACGATTTCTCACGTGTGCCCCCTGAATTAATGAGCAGCTTCGGCGCGCCGAAAATGACCATGCTGCTGCCGCTCGACGGGCGTAAAAAACTGGTCGGCGCTGACCTGGAAAAAGTCAAACAGGCGTTGAGCGATCAGGGCTATTATCTACAGCTTCCTCCACCGCCTGAGAATTTACTCAAGAAACACCTGGCGGAACAGGGGAATAATCCTTAAATAATTCAGACTGCCGGAAGGAGAACGTCGTTCGCGCCGAGGCGGCCTGAAGTAAAAGGGTATCACTCTGATTCACCCACTAAGGGGAAATAATGTACCAACATCATAACTGGCAGGGAGCATTACTGGATTTTCCGGTAAGCAAGGTCGTTTGCGTGGGCAGCAATTATGCAAACCACATCAAGGAAATGGGCAGTGCGACGCCGGAAGAACCGGTGCTGTTTATTAAACCTGAGACGGCGTTATGCGATATCCGTCAGCCGTTGGTGCTTCCTGAGGGGCTGGGATCGGTGCATCACGAAGTGGAGCTGGCGGTGCTGATTGGCAGCACGCTGCGCCAGGCGACCGAAGAGCACGTGCTTAAAGCGATCGCGGGCTACGGCGTGGCGCTGGATCTGACCCTGCGCGACCTGCAGGGCAAAATGAAAAAAGCCGGCCAGCCGTGGGAGAAGGCCAAGGGATTCGACAACTCCTGCCCGATCTCCGGTTTTATCCCCGCAGCCGAGTTCCACGGTGACCCGCAGAACACGGCGCTGAGCCTGAAGGTGAACGGCGCTGCTCGCCAGCAGGGCACCACCGCCGATATGATCCATAAAATTGTGCCGCTGATTGCCTATATGTCGCGCTTCTTTACCCTGAAGGCCGGCGACGTGGTGCTTACCGGCACCCCGGAAGGCGTCGGCCCGCTGAATAGCGGCGACGAGCTGGAAGTCGGTTTTAACGGTTTAACCCTGTCCACTCGCGTACTGTAACGTCCTTTTGCCGCCTCCCGAGGCGGCAAAACTTGCATCGGCGTGCCAGACTGGTTATAAGGTGCACCCTGAATTGCAATGACGGACATCCCTATGAGCGAACAACTCTTCTGGCAACATAAAACGCTGGAGCAAATGGCCGACGCGGAGTGGGAATCACTGTGCGACGGCTGCGGACAGTGCTGCCTGCATAAGCTGATGGATGAGGATACTGACGAAATCTATTTTACTAACGTCGCCTGCCGTCAGTTAAATATTAAAACCTGCCAGTGTCGTAACTATGAGCGGCGCTTCGAGTATGAGCCGGACTGCATCAAGCTTACGCGAGACAACCTGCCGACCTTTGAGTGGCTGCCGCCAACCTGCGCCTATCGCCTGCTTGCGGAAGGTCAGCCGCTGCCGCACTGGCACCCGCTGTTAACCGGATCGAAGGCGGCGATGCACGGCGAGCGTATTTCCGTGCGCCATATTGCGGTGAAAGAGTCCACCGTCAACGACTGGCAGGACCATATTTTAAACAAGCCTGACTGGGCGCAGTAGCCGCTCGCTGCCCGCCGCGCCAGACAGAACGGCTAAAACAGAAAACCCGCCGGTGGCGGGTTTTCTGTTTTAGCTCGATGGTCACTGGTGATAAAGTGTTTCCGTTTGCAATTAATGGAAACATAAAATGAAAAAAATAGTGATGATAGCAATTGCCGGGATCCTGCTTAGCGGATGTTCGGCAAAATACAACACAGCAGAAGTTACCAAAAGCACTGAGTTGTTGCTGAAAGATAAAACGGTCGTTATTGCTCAGCCGGCAAACGGGGTTTATGAAACCAAAGTATACAGCGGCTCAGGGGAGGCTACGGCTCTCGCGGTTCAGTCTGCTTTCTCCCGATATACTGACAGCGTATCCGTTGCCCCTGAGTGTACGACGCTGAGCTGCCTGAAGGATAAACGCCCGCTTAGCGAAGGCTATTATGTCATTCCTCAAATACTGCATTGGGAAGACAGAGCGACAGAATGGTCCGGAATTCCGGATAAAATTGAAGTGAAAATCACGGTATATCATTCCTCCACGGATCGCGTGGTCGCCTCATCCATTCTGAGTGGTAAGAGTAAGTGGGCCACTTTCGGTGGCGATCATCCTCAGGATTTGTTGCCGCAACCCATTAATAGCTACGTTGCGGGCCTGTATTAATAACCCTGCCCGGCGGAGAGCGAATTTAATCTTCACTCTGCAAACCACGTTAGCAAAACCCGCCACCGGCGGGTTTTCTGTTATCAGCCATCGGCAGGCGGGGTTACGACTTTTTGCTGTGGAACAGCCCGTTTTCGCCGTCGGCGTCATCTTCAACCCAGAAGTTGATATTGAACTGGGCATCGTCGCTTAATTCGATGCGATGCCAGTACTGAGGCGGGCTGGTCGCAAACTGCCCGGCGTTAATCACCACTTTGACCTCCGGCTCTGTCGCCTGTTCATCAGCGAAACCATAATAAGTTACCGTCCCTTCCATCACGCAAAGCTGGCCGAAAACGGCGGCGGCGGTGTTGTGGTGGGTGAGCAGGGCGGCAGGTACGTTCTCTTTGGTAAAGAAGGGGGTGGAGCGTTTAACTTTCCAGTTAGCCGGAATACGCAGGTGAGACATCGTGAGCTCCTTAGCGGACGCGAATAAGATGTATTTAATATGCAACTTATAGGGGCGAACGTCAACTCGCGGGAGAGAAAAAACGCGCAAAGGCGCTATGCTGCCGACCCGAACCTCAGGCGGAACATGCGCCTTCGCTGCGCCTTTTCATCAGCGAACGTTCAGCATCGTGGAGAGAATACGGGATGGGGCAAAAAAAAACCTGCCAGCGGCTTCACTGACAGGCTTTGCTCTCGGCGGCGCGACTTCACCGCGACGGGATTAGCGACCGAACAGATCGCGGTTTTTAGGGTTGA
>OLIJ01000084.1_pt1 | contig 74578 bp, 63 predicted proteins | sample 1609731 | NCBI WGS metagenome assembly OLIJ01 (sample SAMEA4350159, study PRJEB24818) | metagenome | biome: human; feature: gut; material: faeces | place: Denmark | collected 2013-09
GGCTGACCAGGCCAACCAGATAGGTCAGGGCATAGCCGAGGCTCAGATGGTCGAGCGAAAGCGCCAGCTGGTCGGCCGGTAGGCCAAAGTGGCGCAGCGTATCGCCCGCGCCGACCAGCACCGGCGTTGAGGTCATTGCGCCGGCGAGCATCCCGGCGGTCAGGCCGATATCCCAGCCGAAGAGTTTACCCAGCCCTAAGGCCAGCAGCATCGCGCTGCCAACCATCACCAGGGCGAGCATCAAATAGTTTTTCCCGTCGCGGAAAAAAATAGAAAAAAAGTTGGGGCCGGCTTCGACGCCGACGCAAAAAATAAACAACATAAAGCCCAGATTCAGCGCATCAGTGTTAATACTGAAATGCTGCTGGCCTAATAATAAGGAAACTACTAAAACGCCAATGGAATTACCAAGTTGTACTGACCCGAGGCGCAGTTTCCCGAGACAGAGACCGAGTGCAAGGACAACGAATAATAACAGGATGTAATTCCCGTTTAACAAATCTGCGACGTTTATATTCACGAAAACCAACTTCTCATTTACTAGTAAGTTGTTGAAGGAAATGGTTATTTGGTCTAAGGTTGCTTCAGTGTTCGCGTTGTCCCGAACCCTATTCTGGCATCCCGTTATAACCGGCAAAAATATAGTCGACAGTTTAATCCTTCCTGGATGCTGCGGCTAGTCACAATCGTATTTACGCCATCGGGAGCCTTTATTGGCATGGATTGCCAGAATGCTTTATCTGACTGGGCTAATTGGAAGTGGGTTAGAGGCAGAATCAGGAGGATGTTGTGAAAGCTGAGCGTGCTTGGGCGGGTGTCGCCTGCGGGTTCTTTCTGTTTATCGTGGTCTGTTTATCGCTGTTATTACATATGAAAGGCGCCTTTCGGGCTGGCGGTAACCCTGAGCTCGGGCTGCTGCTTTTTTTGCTGCCCGGCGCGCTGGCGAGCTGTCTCTCTCCGGGACGGCGCGTGCTACAGCCGCTGGTCGGCGCAATTCTGGCGGCGCCGGTTTGCCTGGCGATAATGCGGATTTTTTTCGTTACTCAGCGGACGTTCTGGCAGGAGCTGGCGTGGCTGTTTAGCGCGGTATTCTGGTGTGCGCTCGGCGCGCTGTGCTCTTTGTTTATCTGCGTCTGGCTCGATACCAGACGCAGCAACTCATCAGAGCAATGAACCGGCTCAGGCAAACAGGCCGAGGTTCTCTTTGGCCCAGGCTTCAAAGTCGGTGCAGCCGCCGATATGCTTCTGATCGACGAAAATCTGCGGCACGGTCTCAACCGGTTTACCTACGGTCTTTTCCAGATCGCTTTTGCTGATGCCCTCAGCGTGAATATCAACGTAGCGATAGTTAAAATCGTCGCGCTCGTTGGTCAGTTTTTCTGCCAGCTCTTTGGCACGTACGCAATATGGGCAACCTGGACGACCAAAAATTACGGTAAACATTATTTCTCTCCTTAAATCTCAGCCGGATGGCGAATGGGGCCTATGATGCCGCGTTCTGCCGGTGAGTAAAAGAAGGTTCTGCCTTTTGCTTTGATGGTTTAAGGCTATGTTTGATAAATGACTTTGCTTTTGAACCGTTATACTGACTCTGTTGTGCAACGATTTTTTGCTTCGCCGCGCGAAACCCACGGACCGGAGGAGAGTTATGCGATCGCCCGCTGCGTTACCCAAAAGCGTTCTGCTGGTAGAGATCGTCGGCATCGTGCTGCTGACGCTGGCCTGGCTCTCGCTTAATCAGTACCTGCATCTGCCGGCGCCTTTTGCCAGCCCAACCGCGGCGCTGATCATGATTTTTGTCGGCGTGCTGCTGATGATCCCGGCCGCGATAGCGCTGGTGTGGCGGATGGCGAAGATCGTTGCGCCCCAGCTAACCGAAAGCAAAAAAACACCTTCTTCATTGTCAGACAGAGAAAAACGAGATGACGCCGACCATTGAGCTGCTGCGTAGCCACCGCTCCATTCGCCACTTTACCGACGAACCCATTAGCGACGAACAGCGCGCGGCGATTATTGCCAGCGCGCAGGGAGCTTCCAGCTCCAGCTTTTTACAATGTACTTCGATTATTCGTATTACCGACCCGCGCCTGCGCGAGCAGCTGGCGGCGATGAGCGGCGGCCAGCAGCACGTCGCGCAGGCGGCGGAGTTTTGGCTATTCTGCGCCGACTTTAACCGTCTGCTGCAAATTTGCCCGGATGCCCAGCTGGGCCTGGCGGAGCAGCTCCTGCTCGGCGCCGTCGATACCGCGATGCTGGCGCAGAACGCGCTGGTGGCCGCGGAGTCGCTGGGCCTTGGCGGCGTCTATATCGGCGGCATCCGCAACAGCATTGAGGCGGTGACCGAGCTGCTGCAGCTGCCGCAGCACGTCCTGCCGCTGTTTGGGCTGTGCCTCGGCTGGCCGGCCGATAATCCTGACGTCAAGCCGCGCATGCCGGCGGCGATGCTGGTCCATGAAAACGGCTATCAGCCGGTCGATGACGACGTGCTGGCACAGTATGACGAGCAGATGGCGCAGTACTACCTGTCGCGCGGCAGCAACGCGCGCCGGGATACCTGGAGCGACCATATCCGCCGCACCATCATCAAAGAAAGCCGGCCGTTTATTCTCGACTATCTGCATAAGCAGGGATGGGCAACGCGCTGATTGCGTGTAAACTGCACCCGGTCTGGCATCCGGGTGTTCCGTCAGGCCAGCGCTAATGTTGCGACTTGTCAGCTATCAACGGCCCGCCTGAACGGGTCTTTTTGCCGAGGTGCAGGGTGAAAATTGCCATATTATCCCGGGACGGGACGCTGTACTCATGTCGTCGCCTGAGTGAAGCCGCGCATAAATGCGGCCACCAGGTCGAAATCCTCGATCCGCTCTCCTGCTATATGAACGTCAGCCCGGTGGCCTCATCGATTCACTATAAAGGCCGCCAGCTGCCGCATTTCGATGCCGTGATCCCGCGCATCGGCTCGGCAATTACCTATTACGGCACCGCCGCGCTGCGTCAGTTCGAGCTGCTGGGCAGCTATCCGCTGAATGAATCTGTCGCCATTACCCGCGCGCGCGACAAGCTGCGTTCGCTGCAGCTGCTGGCGCGTCAGGGGATCGACCTGCCGCTGACCGGTATTGCCCACTCCCCGGATGACACCAGCGACCTGATCGCTATGGTCGGCGGCGCGCCGCTGGTGGTCAAGCTGGTCGAAGGCACGCAGGGAATCGGCGTGGTGCTGGCAGAGACCCGTCAGGCGGCGGAGAGCGTGATTGACGCCTTCCGCGTGCTGAACGCCCATATTCTGGTGCAGGAGTATATCGCCGAGGCGAAAGGGCGGGATATTCGCTGTCTGGTGGTGGGGGATGAGGTCGTGGCGGCGATTGAGCGGCGGGCGAAAGAGGGCGATTTCCGCTCCAACCTGCACCGCGGCGGCGTTGCAACGGTGGCGACGATTAGCGAGCAGGAGAGAGCGATCGCCATTAAGGCGGCGAAAACGCTCGGTCTGGACGTTGCCGGGGTCGATATCCTGCGCGCCGACCGCGGGCCGCTGGTGATGGAAGTTAACGCCTCGCCGGGTCTTGAGGGCATCGAAACGACTACCGGCGTTGATATCGCCGGGCATATGGTGGCCTGGATTGAGCGGCAGGCGACGCCGGAATTCTGTCTGAAAATGGGCGGATAGCGCGCATTGATGACACTTTCATGGTATGCGCCGCGTTTTTTGCGTAAGCTATGACGTCGTTTTTCCACAGCAAGAGGTTACAGGTCATATGGATTCACTGGTCGTTCCGGGTCTTGATACGTTACGTCACTGGCTCGACGAATTAGGCATCAGCTTTTTTGAGTGTGATTCCTGCCAGGCATTGCACCTGCCGCACATGCAGAACTTCGACGGCATTTTTGACGCCAAGCTCGATCTGGTGGATAACGTGGTGCTCTTTTCCGCGCTGGCGGAGGTGAAGCCGTCGGCGCTGCTGCCGCTCGCGGCGGATCTCTCGGCGATTAACGCCAGCTCGCTGACCGCCAAAGCCTTCCTCGATATCCAGGACGATAATCTGCCCAAGCTGGTGGTTTGTCAGGCGCTGCCCGTTGGCGTCGGCATTACCGTCGATCAGTTCGGCTGGTTCTTCCGCCTGGGCGAAGAGCAGATCTCTATGATTATCCTCGAAGCCGCGGCCAATCAGCTGCTGTATAAAGCCGATGAGGAAGAGGATCTCGCGGTGCAGGAGGTTCAGCACCATTTTCTTCACTAGCCCCGTCGATGAATAGCGCAGCCACTGCCAGAGCGGCTGCGTATTACACGCTTTTATTCTGCTTTTAACCCGCCGTTAAAGAATTTTTCACCGCCATTCTGCCGCTTTCGGCTTATCACATAGACCCATATTGCATAAAAAATTGATAAAAGGCGTTATTTTACCTGGGCTATAGCCTCTTATTCTGGCTACAGTTATTCTGACGCTGCTTCCAGTTGCGGGCAACCATTCCGGGAGAGGTCCTCTCTCCTTTTCTTAGACAATGAAAAAATATGCATGATTTTTGCATGCGGATAATTGCGTATATTAAGTCCGTTGTTAACGGGCATTGAGAAGGAATAAGAGATATGACCGCCTTTGGTAAAAAATGGTTAACAGGTTTGGTGACTGGCGCGCTGATGGCCGTCTCTGCCGGTTCGCTCGCCGCTGAACAGAAAACCCTGCACGTTTACAACTGGTCTGACTATATTGCCCCGGACACGGTGGCCGATTTTGAAAAAGAGACCGGCATTAAAGTGGTGTACGACGTTTTTGATTCCAACGAAGTGCTGGAAGGCAAACTGATGGCGGGCAGCACCGGTTTTGACCTGGTGGTACCGTCAGCCAGCTTCCTTGAGCGCCAACTGGCGGCGGGCGTGTTCCAGCCGCTGGATAAAAGCAAGCTGCCTAACTGGAAAAACCTCGATCCGGAAGTCTTAAAGCTGGTGGCGAAGCACGACCCGGATAACAAATATGCGATGCCGTATCTGTGGGCTACCACCGGTATTGGCTATAACGTCGATAAAGTGAAAGCCATCCTGGGTAAAGACGCGCCGCTGGATAGCTGGGATCTGGTGCTGAAGCCGGAAAACCTCGTAAAACTGAAAAGCTGCGGCGTCTCCTTCCTCGATGCGCCGGAAGAGATTTTTGCAACCGTGCTCAACTACCTCGGCAAAGATCCGAACAGCATGAAGGCCGATGACTATACCGGTCCGGCGACCGACCTGCTGCTCAAGCTGCGGCCGAACATCCGCTACTTCCACTCCTCGCAGTACATCAACGACCTGGCCAACGGCGATATCTGCGTCGCGATCGGCTGGGCGGGCGACGTATGGCAGGCCGCAAACCGGGCAAAAGAGGCGAAAAATGGCGTGAACGTCTCCTACTTTATTCCGAAAGAGGGGGCGATGGCGTTCTTCGATGTCTTTGCGATGCCGGCAGATGCTAAGAATAAAGATGAGGCTTATCAGTTCCTTAACTATCTGATGCGCCCTGAAGTCATCGCTAAGATTAGCGATCAGGTGTACTACGCCAACGGCAACAAGGCCTCAACGCCGCTGGTCAGCGAAGCCATCCGCAGTAATCCGGCGATTTATCCGCCGGCCGACGTGTTCGCCAAGCTGTTCACACTGAAGGTTCAGGAGCCGAAAATCGACCGCGTGCGCACCCGCGCGTGGACCAAGGTAAAAAGCGGGAAATAAAACCTGATGGCCCGGTTCGCCGGGCCTGACCAGGTGACGAGTAGCCGGAGTATTGCAGTATGCCCGGCTAAAAAAACGCACCAGGATGGTGCGACTGCACGAAAAGAATGATGTATGGCAACCGGGCCATACGGTGGTGAGTTTTTTGCCGGAGAGCAGCTAAGTGAATGACCTAATTTCCCGCCCACAAATGAAAACCCCTAAGGCGCTGACCCCGCTGCTGGAAATCCGTAACCTGACCAAATCGTTCGATGGGCAGCACGCCGTCGATGACGTAAATCTCACTATTTATAAAGGCGAAATCTTCGCTCTGCTGGGCGCATCCGGCTGCGGGAAATCAACGCTGCTGCGCATGCTGGCTGGCTTCGAGCAGCCTACCGCCGGGCAGATTGTGCTGGATGGCGTCGACCTGTCGCGCGTCCCGCCGTACCAGCGGCCGATCAACATGATGTTTCAGTCCTACGCGCTGTTCCCCCATATGACGGTGGAGCAGAACATCGCCTTTGGCCTGAAGCAGGACAAGCTGCCGAAGGCCGAAATCACCAGCCGGGTGCAGGAGATGCTGGCGCTGGTGCATATGCAGGAGTTTGCGAAACGCAAGCCGCACCAGCTGTCCGGCGGCCAGCGCCAGCGCGTGGCTCTGGCCCGTAGCCTGGCAAAACGGCCGAAGCTGCTGCTGCTCGACGAGCCGATGGGCGCGCTGGATAAAAAGCTGCGCGACCGGATGCAGCTGGAGGTGGTGGACATCCTCGAACGCGTGGGGGCGACCTGCGTGATGGTGACCCACGATCAGGAAGAGGCGATGACTATGGCCGGGCGTATTGCGATCATGAATCGCGGTAAGTTCGTGCAAATCGGCGAACCGGAGGAGATCTACGAGCACCCGACGACCCGCTACAGCGCGGAGTTTATCGGCTCGGTCAACGTCTTCGAAGGGCTGGTGCAGGAGCGGCTGGAAGATGGTCTGGTGCTCAACTCGCCGGGGCTGGTGCATCCGCTCAAGGTCGACCCTGATGCTTCCATCGTCGATAACGTGCCGGTCTGGGTCGCCCTGCGTCCGGAGAAAATCATGCTCTGCGACGAGCCGCCGGCGGATGGCTATAACTTTGCCGTCGGTGAGGTGATCCACATTGCCTACCTCGGCGATCTGTCTATCTACCACGTGCGCCTGCAAAGCGGGCAGATGCTCAGCGCCCAGCTGCAGAATGAACATCGTCATCGCAAAGGCTCGCCAACCTGGGGTGATGAAGTCCGTTTATGCTGGGACGCGGACAGCTGCGTCGTTCTGACGGTGTAAGGAGAGGGCGATGAGTATATTAGAACCACCGGCAGGGGCGAAAAAGCCGGGCGGCGTGACGCCGTGGCTGACGCGCCTGCAAATGGCCCACGGCCGCAAGCTGGTGATTGCGCTGCCGTATCTGTGGATGACGCTGCTGTTTCTGCTGCCGTTCCTGATCGTCTTTAAAATCAGCCTCGCAGAGATGGCGCGGGCTATACCGCCCTATACCGACCTGCTGGAGTGGGCCGACGGTCAGCTGACGGTCACCCTTAATCTGGCGAACTTCCTGCAGCTAACCGACGATCCGCTCTACTTTGAGGCCTATCTGCAGTCGCTGCAGGTGGCCGGGATCTCAACGTTCTGCTGCCTGCTGCTGGGCTATCCGCTGGCGTGGGCGGTGGCGCACAGCAAGCCGTCAACGCGCAATATCCTGCTGCTGCTGGTGATCCTGCCGTCGTGGACCTCGTTCTTAATCCGTGTATATGCGTGGATGGGGCTGCTGAAAAGTAACGGCGTGCTGAATAACTTTCTGCTGTGGCTGGGGGTCATCGACCAGCCGCTGGAGATTCTGCACACCAACCTGGCGGTCTATATCGGCATTGTTTACGCCTACCTGCCGTTTATGGTGCTGCCCATTTATACCGCGCTGACGCGGATCGACTACTCGCTGGTGGAAGCGTCGCTGGATCTGGGCGCCCGCCCGTTGAAAACGTTCTTCCAGGTGATCGTGCCGTTGACCAAAGGCGGGATTATCGCCGGTTCGATGCTGGTCTTTATTCCGGCCGTGGGCGAGTTTGTTATTCCGGAACTGCTCGGCGGCCCGGACAGCATCATGATCGGCCGCGTGCTGTGGCAGGAGTTCTTTAACAACCGCGACTGGCCGGTGGCTTCGGCGGTGGCCATTGTGATGCTGCTGCTGCTGATCGTACCGATTATGTGGTTCCACAAGCATCAGCAAAAACAGATAGGGGAACACGGATGAGTGATTTGCCGGTAGTACGTTCGCCGTGGCGAATTTTGATCCTCGTGATTGGGTTTACCTTCCTGTATGCGCCGATGCTGATGCTGGTGATCTACTCGTTCAACAGCTCGAAGCTGGTGACCGTGTGGGCCGGCTGGTCAACGCGCTGGTATAGCGTGCTGTTCCACGACGATGCGATGATGAGCGCCGTGGGTCTTAGCCTGACTATCGCCACCTGCGCGGCAACGGCGGCGGCGATCCTCGGGACTATCGCCGCGGTGGTGCTGGTGCGCTTCGGCCGCTTTCGCGGATCGAACGGCTTTGCGTTTATGATCACCGCGCCGCTGGTGATGCCGGATGTCATTACCGGCCTGTCGCTGCTGCTGCTTTTCGTCGCGCTGGGACACGCGATTGGCTGGCCGTCGGATCGCGGTATGCTGACCATCTGGCTGGCGCACGTGACCTTCTGTACCGCCTACGTCGCGGTGGTGATTTCGTCGCGGCTGCGCGAGCTGGATCACTCCATCGAGGAGGCGGCGATGGATCTGGGCGCCGCGCCGCTGAAGGTGTTTTTCATCATCACGCTGCCGATGATCATGCCGGCGGTGATTTCCGGCTGGCTGCTGGCGTTCACCCTGTCGCTGGACGATCTGGTGATTGCCAGCTTTGTTTCCGGCCCTGGCGCCACCACGCTGCCGATGCTGGTCTTCTCCAGCGTGCGCATGGGCGTCAATCCGGAAATCAACGCCCTGGCGACGCTTATCCTCGGCGTGGTCGGGATTGTTGGTTTTATCGCCTGGTATTTGATGGCCCGCGCAGAAAAGCAGCGAGTACGCGATATCCAGCGTGCAAGACGCGGCTGAAGCCCCTAAAATCGATAGCAAGACCTGGTGCCGGCGTCGCGATTGCGCGACGCCGTTTTCATGGAAGACTTAACCGTTGGGATTGTTTACAAAAACTCGTTCCTCTCATGCTCGCCTGAACGTCCCTGCGCTGGTGCAGGTGGCGGCGTTCGCCATTATTTTAATCCGCGCCCTCGACCTGCTGATGATCCTCAATCAGCTTGGCGTGCGGGGGGTCGGTGAGTTTATCCATCGCAGCGTGCAGACGTGGCCCCTGACGCTGGTCTTCTTCTCAAGCCTGCTGCTGGTATTTGTTGAAATCTGGTGCGCGTTTTCATTGGTGAAAGGGCGTAACCGGGCGCGCTGGATCTATCTGCTGACGCAAATTATCGTCAGCGGCTATCTGTGGGCCGCCTCGCTGGGCTACGGCTACCCGGAACTGTTTAGCATTGCCGGTGAATCGAAGCGGGAAATTTTCCGTTCGCTGGTGATGCAGAAGCTGCCCGACCTGCTGGTGCTGATGCTGCTGTTTGTCCCGGCATCGTGCCGACGGTTTTTCCGACTGCAATAACGGTGATACAATCCCCGCCCCTGATTTTTTGAAGGTCTTTTTATGCACTGCGCACTCTATGACGCGGGCCGCTGTCGCTCCTGTCAGTGGCTGGAACTGCCGCTGGAACAACAGCTCGCCGATAAAATGGCCGATCTGCGGTCGCTGCTGGCAGAACGCCCGGTGACGACGTGGTGCGAACCGGTCTCCGGTCCGGAAGCCGGCTTTCGCAATAAGGCCAAAATGGTGGTCAGCGGCAGCGTTGAGCGTCCGCTGCTCGGCATGCTGCACCGCGATGGCAACCCTGAAGACCTGACCGATTGTCCGCTGTACCCGGCAAGCTTTGCGCCGGTCTTCGCGCTGCTGAAGCCGTTTATCGCCCGCGCCGGCCTCACCCCTTATCAGGTGGCCCGCCGACGCGGGGAGCTGAAGTATCTGCTGCTCACCGAAAGCCGGCTCGACGGCGGCATGATGCTGCGCTTTGTGCTGCGCTCTGAGACGAAGCTCGCCCAGCTGCGCGCCGCGCTGCCGTGGCTGCAGGCGCAGCTGCCGCAGCTGAAGGTGATTACCGCCAATATTCAGCCGGTGCACATGGCGATTATGGAAGGGGAGCAGGAGATTTTCCTCACCCCGCAGCAGGCGCTGGCGGAGAGCTTTAACGACGTACCGCTGTGGATCCGCCCGCAAAGCTTCTTTCAAACGAATCCTGAGGTAGCCAGCCGGCTGTACGCCACCGCCCGGGACTGGGTGCGCCAGCTGCCGGTGGATCACATGTGGGACCTGTTCTGCGGCGTCGGCGGTTTTGGCCTGCACTGCGCCACTCCGCAGATGCGGCTGACCGGCATCGAGATTGCGCCGGAGGCCATTGCCTGCGCGCGGCAGTCCGCCGCCGGGCTGGGCCTCAGCAACATCCACTTCCAGGCGCTGGACTCCACCCGCTTTGCCACCGGCGAGGGCGAAATTCCGCAGCTGGTGCTGGTGAACCCGCCGCGCCGCGGGATTGGCAGCGAGCTGTGCGACTACTTAAGCCGCATGGCTCCGCCCTATATTATCTACTCCAGCTGCAACGCCCGCACGATGGCCAAAGATATCGCCCAGCTGGCGGGCTATCGAACCGAGCGGGTGCAGCTGTTCGACATGTTCCCCCACACCGCGCACTATGAAGTGCTGACGCTGCTGGTACGCGAAGTTTAAACAAAATGTGAACTCTTCTGCTGGCCAAAATCGGGTAAGCTTCGTTAATAAGAGCATGATATTAGCGGAGCGACACCGGTGGCGAAGAAAATCCTGTTAGTTGAAGATGACGATGATATTGCCGCCCTGCTGCGCCTGAATTTGCAGGACGAGGGGTATCAGATTGTCCACGTGGCGGACGGCGCGCAGGCCCTGGCGCTGCTGGAAAAAAGCCCCTGGGATGCGGTGATCCTCGACCTGATGCTGCCGAACGTTGACGGCCTGGAGATCTGCCGGCGCATCCGTCAGATGACCCGCTATCTGCCGGTGATCATCATCAGCGCCCGATCCAGCGAAATCCAGCGCGTGCAGGGGCTGGAGATGGGGGCGGATGATTATCTGGCTAAACCCTTCTCCGTTCTGGAACTTATTGCGCGCGTCAAAGCGGTGTTCCGCCGCCAGGAGGCGATGGGGCTAAATCTGCTGATGGATGCCGGGCGCATCGCCTGCCACGGCCTCAATATCGATCCGCTGTCGCGCGAGGTCAGACTGCGCGGCGAACTGGTCGATCTGACCCCGCGCGAGTTCGATCTGCTGTACTACTTCGCCCGTCATCCGGGAGAGGTTTTTTCGCGCCTGGCCCTGCTCGACAGCGTCTGGGGCTACCAGCACGAAGGCTACGAACATACGGTCAATACCCATATCAACCGCCTGCGCAGCAAAATCGAGCACGAGCCGACGGAGCCTGAAATTATCCTCACCGTGTGGGGAAAGGGCTATAAGTTTGCCGTGGAGCGCAAAGAGGTGGGGCAATGATGCGCCGTCTCAGCCTGAGCCAGCGCCTGGCGCTGGTCTTCACCTCGCTGCTGCTGCTGTGCGCGGCGGCGGTGTGCCTCGTTCAGCTCTATACCAGCGCGCAGTACGGTAACGCGATGGTGCAGCGTCTTTCTGCCGGGCTGGCGCAGCAGATTGTCGCCCGCGAGCCGCTGCTGGATGCGCAGGGGCAGGTCGATCGCCAGGCGCTGAAGCCGCTGTTCGACCGGCTGATGATTTTTAATCCCAGCGTTGAGCTCTATCTGGTTTCTCCTGACGGCGAGCTGTTAGCCGATGCCGCGCCGCCGGGCCATATCAAACGCCAGCGCATCGATCTGGCGCCGGTGCAGGCGTTCCTCTCTGGCGGCACGTGGCCGGTTTACGGCGACGATCCCCGCAGCCTCGAACAGCAGAAAGTCTTTAGCGTTGCGCCGCTGCGCCTCGAGGGCCAGCTGCGCGGCTATCTCTATATCATTCTGCAGGGAGAAACCTTTAACGAACTGGCGGCAACCGCCTGGCAGCAGACGCTGTGGAGCCTGCTGCTGTGGACGCTGCTGCTGGTGGCGCTGTTTGGCCTGCTGGCGGGAGGGCTGGCGTGGTACTGGGTCACGAGGCCGGTGCGTCAGCTCACCGCCCAGGTGGCGATACCCGGTCCGGACAGCATGGTGGCGATCAAAGCGCTGGCGGCGCAGACGCCCGACCCGCATCCCGGGAATGAGGTGGCGATCCTGCATAATCGCTTTATTGAGTTGGCCCGGCAGATTGCCGATCAGTGGGATCGTCTGGCCGATAGCGACCGCCAGCGGCGCGAGTTTATCGCCAATATTTCCCACGATCTGCGCACTCCGCTGACCTCGCTGCTTGGCTATCTGGAGACGCTGACGCTGAAGGCCGACCGGCTTAATGCCGAGGATCGCCAGCAGTATCTGAATATCGCGCTGCGCCAGGGCAATAAGGTTCGCCATTTGTCGCAGCAGCTGTTTGAGCTGGCCCGGCTCGAACATGGCGGCATCAAACCGCAGCCGGAGAAGTTCATCTTCGCTGAGCTGGTTCAGGACGTCGCGCAGAAATTCGATTTAGCCATTGCTACCCGCGGTATCGGTTTACAGCTGTCGCTGGCCGAGGGATTGCCGCCGGTGGTGGCCGATTTATCGATGATCGAGCGGGTGCTGACGAATTTACTCGATAACGCCATTCGCCACACGCCGGAAGGAGGGCTGATTCGCCTGACGGCGCGCCAGCAGGCGTCGCAGATTGTCGTCGAGGTGGCGGACAGCGGCCCTGGCGTCGCCAGCGAGCTGCGGGCAACCCTGTTTGAACGTCCTTCGGTGCTTGAGCCTGGCCAGCGCCGGGAATCGACGGGGGGATTGGGGCTGATGATCGTGCGCCGCATGCTGCAGCTGCACGGCGGCGATATTCGCCTGCAGGACGCCGCGGCAGGGGCCAGCTTCCGCTTTACCCTGCCGCTGTAAGGTTTTCCCGGCGGTCCGTTTCGGCGCTCACGCCCGGGGCCGGGAAGGGCCCGCGCTTACTCAGGGAACCACTGGCTGCTGATTTTCTGATAGGTGCCGTCTGCTTTAATTGTTTTCAGCGCGCCGTTCAGCTTCTCCAGCAGCGCTTTGTTATCCGGGCGTACCGCGATCCCGAGGCCGGTACCGAAGTATTGCGCATCGGTCACTTTCGGCGTGGCGACGCCCAGCTGCGGGTTGGTTTTCAGCCACTCGTTGACCACCGCGGTGTCGCCGAATACGCCATCAATACGGCCATTTTTCAGGTCGATAAACGCATTCTGGTAGCTGTCATAGGCGACGGTTTTCACTTCAGGATGCTTATCCTGCAGGTATTTCTGATGGGTGGTGCCGTTTTCCATCCCGATACGTTTGCCTTTCAGATCGGCAAATGAGTGGAAGGCATCTTTTTTGGCGATCACCAGCGCGGAGTTGGCGTAGTACGGTTCGGTGAACGACACCTGCTTGCTGCGCTCCGGGGTAATATCCATGCCGGAAATCACCGCATCATATTTTTTAAATTTTAGCGCCGGGATCAGGCTGTCGAAGGCATGGTTGGTAAAAGTACACTCCGCCTGCATCTGCTTGCACAGCGCTTTCGCCAGGTCGAGATCGAAGCCAACGATCTGATTATTAGCATCCATGGATTCAAACGGAGGATAGGTTGCGGAAACGCCAAAGCTGATTTTTTCTGCGCCAGCGGCGCCAAAAGCGAAAGAGGTAAGCAGTGCAGCCAGAACTAACTTTTTCATCGTCGAACTCCCATCGGTCAATCTTATGATGTTGTGCCGTGTTTGCGGTCGGGTTTTACAATGCCATTAAATGAATTTATATTCAATAATTATGTATAAGTATTTTTATTGTCATAAAAAAAGACGGGTAAGTCATCATCCTTACCCGTCTTGCTATTTACTAATTATGCATTTATGAACGTTAGCTTCGGCGCTCAAACACCAGCGCTCTGTGCTCCACCAGACGCATTAACAGCGTCAGCAGGCCGTTGACGATCAGGTACACAATACCGGCCGCGCCGAAGACCATAACGTCGTAGGTCCGCCCGTACAGCAGCTGGCTGTGGCCCATCACCTCCATCAGCGTGATGGTATAAGCCAGCGAGGTACTCTTGAAGACCAGCACCACTTCGTTGGAGTAGGAGGAGAGGGCGCGCTTAAAGGCATACGGCAGCAGGATCGCCAGCGTGTCCTTTTTGCTCATCCCCAGCGCGCCGCAGGACTGCCACTGGCCCTCAGGAATGGCGCGGATCGCGCCATAAAACAGCTGCGTAGTATAGGCGGCGCTGTTTAGCGACAGGGCAATCAGGGCGCACAGCCACGGCTCAGAAATCAGATGCCACAGCACAGGATACTCCTGCAGTGTCGGAAACTGCCCCGGACCGTAGTAAATCAGGAAGATCTGCACCAGCAGCGGCGTACCGGTAAAGAGCGTGATATACGCCCGCACAATCCATACCAGCCCCGGCGTTTTCAGCGTCAGGATGATGGTAAAGATCAGCGACAGAATCAGCGCGACGACGATCGAAGCCGCCGTCAGCGTCAGGCTGGTATGCAGCCCTTTGAGCAGTTCTGGTAAGTAGTCGAGCATCAGCCAGGTCTCCGTTCGAAGCGCGTCGCACGCTGGTCAATACGTTTGAGGATGTACTGACTGAGCAGAGTGATAACCAGGTAGATTGCCGCCGCGATGATGTACCAGTTAAACGGCTCCTGGGTGCGGGTGGCAATGCTCTTGGTTTGCAGCATCAGATCGTTAACGCTGATTAAGCTGACCAGGGCGGTATCTTTTAGCAGCACCAGCCACTGGTTGCCGAGCCCCGGCAGGGCGTGGCGCCACATTTGCGGCATCACAAGGCGGAAGAAAATCGCGCTTTTCGACAGCCCCAGCGCCTGACCCGACTCCCACTGTCCCTGCGGCACCGCTTTTAGCGCGCCGCGCAGGGTTTGCGAAGCGTAGGCGGCGTAAAGCAGAGACAGCGCGACCGCGCCGCACAGGAACGGGCTGACGTCGAAGTTTTCAATCTGCATCTGCACCGGGATCTGCGCAAAGCCCAGATTGATGGTGAAGCCGTCAGAGAGCGTAAGCAGCAGCTGCGAAGATCCGAAATAGATAAACAGGACCACCAGAATTTCCGGTAGCCCGCGCAGAATCGTCACCACGGCGGTGGTCAGCCACGCCAGCGGGCGCCATTTGACTGACTCCAGCACGGCAAAAAGCATCGCCAGGGCGAGGCCGATAATGAGCGCGCAGACGGCAAGGCCGACGGTCATCCCGGCGGCGCTTGCTAATGGAAAAATTTCGTTCATTGAGGGCTACTTCTGAAACCATTTGCTATAGATGGTCTGGTAAGTCCCATCTTTTTTCACTTTTTCCAGCGCAGCGTTAAATTTCTGCTGCAGCTCGGTATTGCCCTGACGAAGCGCAATGCCAAGGCCGGTACCGAAGTAGTCTTTATCCGTCACTTTATCGCCCACTGCCGCCAGCTTCGGATTGCTCTTCAGCCATTCGGTGACCACGGCGTTGTCGCCAAATACGGCATCAATGCGGCCGTTTTGCAGATCCAGCTTCGCATTCTGGTAGCTGTCGTACGGAACGGTGGTGATTTCCGGATGCTTGTCGTTAATGAACTTCTGGTGGGTGGTTCCGTTCTGGACGCCGACCTTTTTGCCCTTCAGCTGTTCGATGCTGGTAAATTTGCCCTGCTGGCCAACGAACAGCGCGGAGTTTTCATAGTAAGGCGTGCTGAACAGCACCTGCTTTTCGCGCTCAGGCGTAATGTCCATCCCGGCCATCACCGCGTCGAAGCGACGGAATTTCAGGCCAGGGATCAGGCTGTCAAAAGCCTGGTTGGTAAAGGTACAGGTGGCATCGATCTCTTTGCACAGCGCGTTAGCCAGATCGACGTCAAAACCGACGATTTGGTTGTTAGCATCGGTCGTTTCAAACGGAGGATAGGACGCCTCGGTGGCAAAACGGATGGTCTGGGCTGCGGTAGCAGAAAGGCTCATGCTGGCCAGAAGCGCGGCAATCAGTACTTTTTTCATCGTCATTTCCCCGAAAAACATCAATGTGAAAGATAGTTTTTAAACGCGTCGGTCTGCGGATGCGCGAAGCAGTCAGCATTCCCTTGTTCAACGATATGGCCATTTTCCATATACACCACGCGGCTGGCCGTTTTACGCGCCACTTCCACTTCGTGGGTGACGATGACCTGCGTAATGCCGGTGCCCGCCAGCTCGCGGATAATGCTGACGATCTGGGCGGTAATTTCCGGATCGAGCGCCGCCGTTGGCTCATCAAACAGCAGCACCTGCGGCTCCATCATCAGCGCGCGCGCAATGGCGACGCGCTGCTGCTGACCGCCGGAGAGGTGCAGAGGATAGCGGTCGCTGTAGGGTTTCAGGCGTAAACGTTCCAGCAGCTTCTCGGCGCGGGCCAGAGCACTCTCTTTGCTCAGACCCAGCACGCGGCAGGGGGCTTCAATCAGGTTTTGCTGCACGGTCAGGTGCGGCCACAGATTGTACTGCTGGAAAACCATACCGACGTTCTGGCGCAGCTCGCGGATGGCTTTGTCAGACGGCGCTTTGGTGAAGTCGAAGTGGTTACCGGCGATATGTAGCGTGCCGGAACGCGGCATCTCCAGCAGGTTGAGTACGCGAAGCAGCGAGCTTTTCCCGGCGCCGCTCGGGCCGAGCAGCACCAGCGTTTCCCCCTGCGGGCAATCCAGCGTGATGTCGAACAGCGCCTGGTGCGCGCCGTAGAAGCAGTTAATGCCGTTTAGTTTAATACTCATCTGGGCTGTCTGATACGAATAGCTATTGAGGCCGCAAATACTACCTTTGACAGAATAGTTATGCAATATTTATGCGTTAAAAGTTAAATGTAACCCGCATTTACCTCTAAACTTAGCACAAAATATGGGTTCGTGGGGGCGGCGGGAGCAAATGTCGGCATTACCTAAGGAAATACCGACATTTTACCGGGGGTATCGTTTCAGTAGAGCAGGTTCAGCGCCCTTATCCGCGTTTTTCGAGACTCTGTTGCAGTGAACCCGCCGGCGCATGGGCGTTAATCCCGAGGTAGCGAACATCATCTACCGCCCAGCACTGGCCTTCCTGAATCATCAGCACTTCATCTTTCCAGCTTTGGCTGCCCTGGCTGAACTCAACGCGCAGCGGAATATTGCGCGCATCGCGGTTCGGGATGGTGGATGCGCTGGCGACTTCCGCGCTATCAGCCGGGGTGGCCGAACTGGAGAACGGGTTGGACTGCAGCACAGCGCTGCGTGACGGGTCCTGACGCGCGTCGTTGAGCAGTTTAGCCAGATCGTCGCTCAGGTAGGGACGCAGTGCCGTCAGGTCGTTATTGCGGTGCTGGATCTGATAATCATAAAATTTTTGCGCAACCGCATCCGGGCCGCCTTCGATGCAGGGACCGCTGCGGGTGCCGTTATCTTTATAGGCCGGCGTGACGGTGGTACAGGCGCTAAGTACCAGCGCGCAGGGGATAATAAAGGCCATGATTTTGTAGCGCATAATGATTTCCTTATAAGCTCACTACGTTAAAATATCCATTCAAGCATAGCGTATCGATACGGGAATGTGCTTGACTCTCAGAGCTAACACCTTGAACGCTAAAGAAGGAGCTTTATGATGCAATTTTCCACCACCCCAACCCTCGAAGGGCAGCCTATCGTGAAATACTGCGGCGTTGTGACGGGGGAGGCGATCCTCGGCGCGAACGTGTTTCGCGACTTCTTCGCCAGCATCCGCGATATCGTCGGTGGCCGCGCGGGGTCCTATGAAAAAGAGCTGCGCAAGGCGCGGGAGATAGCGTTCGGAGAAATGGGCGAGCAGGCAAAGGCGCTGGGCGCCAACGCGGTAGTCGGTATTGATATCGATTATGAGACGGTGGGCAAGGATGGCAGTATGCTGATGGTCACCGTCAGCGGCACGGCGGTGCAGACCCGGTGAGGATGCGCCCTGGCTCGATCGCGGCGATGCTGGCGCTGCTGCTGGTGGGCTGCTCGGCGGAAAAGGGGATTATCGATCGCGACGGCTACCAGCTGGATACCCGCCATCCGGCGCAGGCCGCCTACCCGCGGGTGAAGGTATTGGTCATTCACTATACCGCCGATGATTTTGACGTATCGCTGGCGACCTTGACCGACAATCAGGTGAGCTCCCACTACCTGATCCCTGAACAGCCGCCGCTGCACCGCGGTAAGCCGCGCATCTGGCAGCTGGTGCCGGAAGAGGATCTGGCCTGGCATGCGGGTATTAGCTTCTGGCGCGGCAGTACACGTATTAACGACACCTCGATCGGCATTGAGCTGGAGAACCGCGGCTGGCAGAAAGAGGCGGGGGTGAAAAGCTTTACGCCGTTTAGTCCGGCGCAGATTAATGCCTTGATTCCCCTGGCGAAGGATATTATCGCCCGCTACCACATTGCGGCGCAAAACGTGGTTGCCCATGCCGATATTGCCCCGCAGCGCAAGGACGACCCTGGGCCGCTGTTCCCCTGGCGCCAGCTGGCTGAGCAGGGCATTGGCGCATGGCCGGATGGCGACCGGGTCGCCTTTTATCTTAACGGTCGCCCGACCTGGCAGCCGGTCGATAGCGCAGAGCTGCTGGATATACTCGCCCGCTACGGCTATCAGGTGACGCCGGAGATGACGCCAGCGCAGCAGAAACGGGTGATTATGGCCTTTCAGATGCATTTCCGGCCGGCGCGCTGGGATGGCGTCGCCGATGCTGAAACCCAGGCCATCGCCGAGGCGCTGCTGGAGAAATACGGCCAGGGTTAATTCGACGCTAGCGGTGCAGCTTACCGTGATCTTTCAGCCAGGCGGCGGTGCGGATAATCCCCTCATCCAGCGTCACCACCGGCCGGTAGCCTAGCTCTTCCTCAGCGCGGGAAATATCGAGGGTAAAATCAAAGTTCAGCTTGGAGACGCCGTAGTGGGTAAAGGCCGGCTCCTTGGCTGACTTATTGCCAAAATGCTCCATGCTGCGGGCGATGATATCCAGCATCGGATAGGGGACCGAGCGGATACGGCACTTTATTCCCAGCTCATCAATCAGCTTTTGCACAATGCTGCGCAGGGTGCGCGGTTCACCGTTGGTGATATTCCACGCCCGCGCGGAAGGCAGGTGGTCGCACTGCGGCTGGCTGGCGAGCCACATCGCGTGCACCGCATTCTCATAGTAGGTCATATCAACCAGCGCGCTGCCGCCGCGGGGCAGCATCACGCTGCCGTAGTGCTGCATCATCTGCGCAAGGCGGGGGATGAACACTTTGTCATGGGCGCCGAACAGACTCTGCGGGCGCAGGATGGCAAAGCGGGTATTTGGGTTCGCCTGTGCCAGCAGATTAATCACCTCTTCGCTCGCCGCCTTGCTGCGGGCAAACTCGTTGGCAAAGCGGTGCGGGCGGAAATCTTCCCGCACGTCGCGATGGTGGTGATAATCAAAATAGAGCGAAGGAGAGGATATATGAACGAAGTTGCGTACGCCCCAGGCCACGGCCCATTCGCCAAGGCGACGGGTGGCGCGGACGTTGGCTAAATCGAAGGCCTGCTGCGTGCCCCACGGCGAGGTAAAGCTTGAACAGTGCCATAGGGTATCGATACCGGCGAGCATCACCTTGGCCTGGGATGAAACCAGTTCGGTTAAATCTGCGGGTACAAACTCGGCGCCCATTTTGCTCAGAAGCTTGCCCATCGCTTCGTTTCGCCCGGTCGCTCTTACGCTGATGCCTTTGTTACGCAGATATTCCACCGCGTTGCGGCCTAACCCGCTGGTCGCACCGGTAACCAGTACCTTCATATCAACCTACTGTCCCAGAAAAGAATTTCGTGCGCATTTTTCCGTGATTCTCCTCACGATGCAATGAGAATGATAGCAGAATGACGTATATGCTTCCTATTTGCCTGTGATTTGCTCTGCCTGCCGGGCAATGCGCCGCGCCATGCCGCGAAAGATAAACAGATGGGCGGGGATCATCAGCAGCCAGTAGAACAGCCCGGGCATACCGTGAGGATGCCACCAGGCCCGGACGTCAAGCTCGCGGCGATCGCCTTTATCGCTCAAGGTAAAGCTCAGGCGCCCCAGGCCGGGTGCCTTCATGCCGAAGAGCAAGGTGAGCTGCTTTTCCGGTTCGACAATGATCACCTTCCAGCTGTCTACCGCATCGCCGGTTTGCAGGAGGTCACGCGACGGTCGGCCTTTTGCCAGACGATGGCCCACCAGCAGGTCCATAGCGCCGCGGATCTTCCACAACGCGTTGCCGAAGAAGTAGCCCTCTTTGCCGCCGATTTGGTTGACGACCTGCCAGATTGCCGCCGCGCTGGCGGACGTGCTGACCGTACAGCCGGCCTGCTTAGGGTAATAGCCATATTCCGGCCGCCAGCGGGCGAAGGCCTGTGCGTCGTAGCCCCAGTCGCTGGAGTTAACTAACTGCTCCTCTTCTTTAAGCGTGCGGCGCACGGCTTCGTCAAATGAGATTAGCGCCTGGGGGATCAGCGCCCGCAGCGCGCGATCGTCGGCGATCAGATCGTGCTTCAGCCCCTGAATCAGCGCCTTCGCGATGGTGGGCGGAACCGAAGTAATCACGTTGAGGAACCACACCGAAATCCAGCGGGTGGGAAAAGGGATCGGGATCAGCAGGCGATGCTTGCCGCTGACCGCCATAAAGCGGGTGAACTGCTGCTGATAGCTTAACACTTCCGGTCCGGCGGCTTCGAAGACGCGATGTTCGCTGGCCGGGTGGTTGAGCAACTGCACCAGATAATAGAGCAGATTTTCGAGATCGATCGGCGTGGTGCGCGAGCGCACCCAGCGCGGAGGGGTTAAAACCGGCAGGTTGTAGACCATATCGCGCATCACCTCGAACGCAGCGGAGCCGGCGCCCACGATGATACCCGCCCGCAGCTCGGTGACCGGCACGCCGGATTCGCGCAGAACGTCGGCGGTAACCTGCCTGGCGCGCAGATGGTCAGACTGTTCCGCCGCCGGTACCTGCAGCGAGCTGAGGAATATCAGCTGCTTTACCGGCGTCGCGCGCAGCGCGTCGCGCACGTTTTGGGCCACCTCGCGTTCGTGCCGAATAAAGTCACCGCCTTCGCCCATTCCGTGCACCAGATAGTAAACGGTATCCGCCTGCGCCAGCAGGTCAGAGAGCCCCTGGGGCCGGGTCAGGTCGATGGGATGACAGCTTACCCCCGGGAGATTGCGTTTCTTTAGCCGCTCAACGTGGCGCGCCGCCGCCAGCACGGAATAGCCCCGATCGCTCAATGCCTGCACCAGATGCTGGCCGATATAGCCGCTGGCGCCGAGCACCAGAATAGGTTGCGACACGCCTGACTCCTTAGCGGTTCAAAAATTCCTGCCAGTAGCCAACGACTTCCGCCAGCTGCTGACGGTTGACGTCGAGGTGGGTGACCAGACGCACAACCGGCGAGGCGTTGATCAGTACGCCGCGCTGCTGCATAAACGCCCCCAGCGCCCGGGCCTGCTCATCGCCAACGCGCACGAACAACATGTTGGTATCGTGGCGGGTAACGTCAGCGCCGATGGAGCGCAGCTGTCCGGCCATCCATGCGGCGTTGTCATGATCTTCCTGCAGGCGCGCGACGTTATTTTGCAAAGCGTACAGGCCCGCAGCCGCCAGAATTCCGGCCTGGCGCATGCCGCCGCCGACCATTTTACGCCAGCGGGTGGCGCGGCGAATGTAGTCGTGGCTCCCGACCAGCAGCGAGCCCACCGGGGTTCCCAGCCCCTTCGAGAGGCAGATAGTGAAGGTGTCGCAGTATTGGGCGATATCGCGCAGCTCGCAGCCGTAATCCACCACCGCATTAAAGATGCGCGCGCCGTCAACGTGCAGCGCCAGGCCGCGTTCGCGGGTAAACTCCCACGCCTCTTTGAGGTATTCGCGCGGCAGCACCTTGCCGTTATGGGTATTTTCGAGGCTCAGCAGGCGAGTGGGGGCAAAATGGATATCGTCAGGCTTAATCTTTGCCGCGACCTTATCCAGCGGCAGGGTGCCATCCGCCGCCGCGTCGATGGGCTGCGGCTGAATGCTGCCGAGCACCGCCGCCCCGCCGGCTTCATACAGATAGTTATGCGCGCCCTGGCCGACGATATACTCTTCACCGCGCTGGCAGTGGCTCAGCAGGCCCACCAGATTCGCCTGGGTGCCGGTCGGCAGGAACAGCGCCGCCTCTTTCCCGGCCAGCTCTGCGGCGTAGCGCTGGAGCTCGTTAACGGTCGGGTCATCGCCATAAACGTCGTCGCCGACCGGGGCTGACATCATGGCATCCAGCATGGCGCGCCCCGGACGGGTTACGGTATCACTGCGGAGATCTATCACGGCATTTCCTTGTTAATGTCTCATCCTTCACGCTGTATCCGCGTTAGCCGCGTGAACCACCCCCGCGGGGCCTTCGATGCATCATGAATGATGGTATGTGTGGGCTTAAAAGGATGTTTTACCTGAGCCAGTTGGTTTTCGCCAGTTCGATAACTTCATCCCCGCGTCCGCTGATGATGGCGCGCAGCATATACAGGCTGAACCCCTTAGCCTGATCCAGCTTAATTTGCGGCGGGATCGCCAGCTCTTCCTTAGCGACCACCACGTCGACCAGCACCGGGCCGTCGGTGCTAAACGCGGTTTGCAGCGCGTCGTCGACCTCAGAGGCTTTTTCGACGCGAATGCCCTTAATGCCGCAGGCTTCGGCGATGCGGGCGAAGTTAGTGTCGTGCAGGTCGGTACCGTCGGTCAGATAGCCTCCGGCCTTCATCTCCATCGCCACAAACCCCAGCACGCTGTTGTTAAAAATCACGATTTTTACCGGCAGCTTCATCTGCGCCAGCGAGAGGAAGTCGCCCATCAGCATGCTGAAGCCGCCGTCGCCGCACATCGCGACGACCTGCCGCTCAGGCGCCGTTGCCTTGGCGCCAATCGCCTGCGGCATAGCGTTGGCCATTGAGCCGTGGTTAAACGAGCCGAACAGCCGGCGCCTGCCGTTCATTTTCAGATAGCGTGCGGCCCAGACGGTTGGCGTGCCGACGTCGCAGGTGAAAATGGCGTCGTCAGCGGCGAAGCGGCTAATCTGCTGCGCCAGGTACTGGGGATGAATGGCCTTATCGCTCGGCTTAGCCAGATCGTCGAGCCCTTTACGCGCCTCGCGGTAGTGCTCAAGCGCTTTGTCGAGGAAGCGACGATCCGTCTTCTCTTCCAGATGCGGCAGCAGCGCTTTTAAGGTCGATTTGATATCGCCGATCAGCGCCATATCGACTTTGCTGTGCGCGCCGATGCTGCCGGGATTGATATCAATCTGAATGATTTTTGCGCTGCTGGGGTAGAAAGGCCGGTAGGGAAACTGGGTGCCGAGAAGCACCAGGGTATCGGCGTTCATCATCGTGTGGAAGCCGGACGAGAAGCCGATCAGCCCGGTCATCCCGACGTCATAAGGGTTGTCGTACTCAACGTGCTCCTTGCCGCGCAGGGCATGGACGATGGGCGCCTTGAGCTTTGCGGCGAACTCCACCAGCTCCGCATGGGCTCCGGCACAGCCGCTGCCGCACATCAGGGCAATGTTGCTGGAATAGCGCAGCAGCTGCGCCAGACGAGCTATTTCTTCCGCCGGTGGCGTCACCTCCGGCAGCGGGGCGGAGTACCAGTGGCTGCTGGCGCCTTCCGGGGCGGCTTTCAGCGCCACGTCTCCCGGCAGAACCACGACCGAAACGCCGCGGTTGAGGACCGCTTTGCGCATGGCGATGGCCAGCACCTGCGGGATCTGTTCCGGCGTGGAGACCAGCTCACAATAGTGGCTGCATTCGCGGAACAGCTCCTGCGGATGGGTTTCCTGAAAATAGCCGCTGCCGATTTCGCTGGAGGGGATATGGGCGGCAATGGCAAGAACGGGAACGTGGTTGCGGTGACAGTCAAAAAGACCGTTGATCAGATGGAGGTTGCCCGGGCCGCAGGAGCCTGCGCATACCGCCAGTTCACCAGTAAGCTGGGCTTCGGCGCCCGCGGCAAACGCGGCAACTTCTTCGTGACGCGTTGGCATCCAGGCAATCGTACCCATGCGGTTCAGGCTGTCGCTCAATCCGTTGAGTGAATCGCCGGTGACGCCCCAGATGCGCTTCACGCCGGCCTGTTCAAGAGTTTTCGCTACGTATGCGGCCACGGTTTGTTTCATGGTTCTCCATCTCCTTTATGTAATAACGCTTACAAGCTTAGATGAAACTCATCGTTACGCCCGCATTCCCCTCCTATTTTCAGCTGGTATTATTGCGCGAAAATTCCGCATAATCTGTTTACCACTAAAAGGGTAAACAGGAATCATTTCAGATGGTTAAATCACTGTTAAATGCTGTTAATAAAATGCTAAATCACGACGATTTTGGCAAACTCTTGTTACGACTTGCCGTGGGCGGGCTGATGCTGTTCCACGGGCTGCATAAGCTGTTTGACGGCGTGGCGGGCATCAGCGGGATGCTGGTGGCGAAGGGATTGCCGGGGTTTATTGCCTACGGCGTGCTGGTGGGGGAAGTGCTGGCACCGTGCCTGCTGATTCTGGGGATCCTCACCCGGCCGGCGGCGCTGGTGCTGGCGTTTACTATGGTGGTGGCGTGGCTGATGGTCGGTATGGGAGAAACCTGGCAGCTGGATAAAACCGGCGCGTGGGCGATTGAGAGTCTGGTCTATTTCTTTGTTGGCGCGCTGGCGATTGCCTTTATGGGCGCCGGTCGCTACTCGCTGGTAAAAGACCCGGCGTGGAAATAAAAAAAGCCCCGCCGAGGCGGGGCTTGCCGTTAAGGATTGTTCCCCGCTAAGCCAGAACCAGATCGCCCTGCGGGTGGCAGGAGCAGGCCAGCACGTAGCCATCGGCGATCTCCTGTCCGGTCAGCGTCATGGTGCTGCTGACCGTATAGTCGCCGGCGACCACTTTGGTTTTGCAGCAGCCGCAGACGCCGGCACGGCAGGCGACGGTAACCGGCACCTTGTTGCTTTCCAGCGCCTCCAGCAGGGTGGCGCCTACCGGCGCATAGAACTCTTTTGCCGGCTGCAGCCTGGTAAATTTAAGTCCGCTGGTCGCCGCCTGGGCGACCGGAGTAAAGAACTTCTCTTTAAAGAAGCGCGTCACGCCCAGCGCGCTGACTTCCCGCTCAACCATTTCCATATAAGGCGCAGGCCCGCAGGTCATCACGGTACGCGAGGCCAGATCTGGTACGCTTTTCAGCAGATCGGCGGTCAGGCGACCGGCGACAAAACCGTGGGTGGCGTTGTTTTCCGCCACCAGGGTTACCGCATACTGGCGCCACTCTTCGGCGAAAATCACATCCTCAGGCGAACGCACGTTGAAAATGACCTGCACATCCGCCTCGGGGCGGTACTTCGCCAACCAGCGACGCATCGACATAATCGGCGTCACGCCGCAGCCGGCTGCCAGCATCAGGAAACGGTCCGCCGGCTTATCTGCACAGGTAAAATCACCCATCGCATCGGACAGCCAGATGTAGTCACCGCGCTTGACGTCACGGGTTAACCACTGAGAGCCGGCACCGTCATCAATACGACGCACGGTCAGCGTAATGTACTCGCTGACGCCCGGCGTAGAGGAAATAGTGTAGGCGCGCAGCGTATCCGCCGAGTTGCGTACGCTGACCAGCGCATACTGCCCGGCCTGATAGGGATAGTAATCGTGGCACAGCAACGATACCGTCCAGACGTCCGGGGTTTCCTGATGGATGTGGTGTACCTGCATCCGCCATGGGCACTGCTGGGTTGGCATAGTCATTCGATCGCTCCTTACGCGCTTAACAGTTGCTGCATGTCTTGTTCAACGGTAGTCACGGAGCGCAGGCCAAATTTCTCGTTGAGGATTGCCAGCAGATCCGGGGTGAAGAAGCCCGGAGCGGTTGGGCCGGTGACGATGTTTTTCACGCCGAGTGAGAGCAGGGTCAGCAGGATCACGATCGCTTTCTGTTCGAACCAGGAGAGCACCAGCGACAGCGGCAGGTCGTTCACGCCGCAGCCCAGTTTTTCCGCCAGGGTGACGGCCAGAATAATCGCCGAGTAGGCGTCGTTGCATTGACCGGCATCCACCAGGCGCGGCAGACCTTCGATGTTGCCGAAGTCCAGCTTGTTGAAGCGATATTTACCGCAGGCCAGGGTCAGGATCAGGCAGTCGTCCGGAACGCTGGTGGCAAAGTCGGTGAAGTAGTTGCGCTCGCCGCGCGCGCCGTCGCAGCCGCCGACCAGGAAGATATGGCGCAGTTTTTCGCGGCTGACCAGGTCGATCAGCGTATCCGCCGCGCCCAGCAGGGTCTGACGGCCGAAGCCAACGGTAATCAGGTGCGGAATTTCGCTATACGGGAAGCCGGCCATCTGCTGCGCCTGGGCGATCACCGGCGCGAAGTTTTCGCCTTCAAGGTGGCTCACGCCCGGCCAGCCGACGATGCTGCGGGTCCAGATACGGTCGTCATAGGCGCCAACGGTCGGATCGATGATGCAGTTAGAGGTCATTACGATAGGGCCAGGGAAGCGGGCAAATTCAACCTGCTGATTCTGCCAGCCGCTGCCGTAGTTACCGACCAGGTGTTTGAATTTACGCAGCTCAGGGTAGCCGTGCGCCGGCAGCATTTCACCGTGGGTATAGACGTTAACGCCGGTGCCTTCGGTTTGTTCCAGCAGGTTATACAGATCTTTCAGGTCGTGGCCGGAGATCAGGATGCACTTACCTTCAACCGATTTCACGTTGACCTGAGTCGGGGTCGGGTGGCCGTATTTGGTGGTTTCACCGGCGTCCAGAATGCTCATGACCTTAAAGTTCATCTGGCCGATTTCCATTGAGCACTCCAGCAGAGCGTTCAGGTCGGCAGGCCAGGTGCCCAGCCACGCCATAATTTTGTGGTACTGAGCGTAGATATCGTTGTCGTACTGACCCAGAACGTGAGCGTGCTCCATATAGGCCGCGGCGCCTTTCAGGCCGTACAGGCACAGCAGACGCAGGCCGAGAATGTTTTCGCCGATGTCCGGTTTGTCTTTATTCGGGGTAAATTCTGCGGCCTGACGCTGCAGGTCGCCCAAATCGTCGCTAACCAGCTGCAGGCTGGCCATCGGGTTGTCCACCGCCGCGCTGGCGTCAATGTTCAGACACCGGGCCTTCAGCGCATCGCGCATCGCGATGGCTTCACGCGCGTAGCCAACGATACGCGGGGAGTCGAAGTTAACGTTGGTCAGCGTGGAGAAGAAAGCACGCGGCGCAAAGTTATCAATTTCATGATCAATGATGCCATATTCACGGGCTTTAACGGCCCAGGCGGACAGACCTTGCAGGGAGGCAATCAGCAGATCCTGCAGATCGGAGGTTTCGGCTGTTTTACCGCACATACCCTGCGCGTAAGAGCAGCCGTTCCCCGCCGGGGTACGGATGGTTTGTTCACATTGCACACAAAACATGGTCACACCTTTTTTAAAGTTATATTTTAGATACATGTTTAAGGTTATGCCCGAGCGCGCGGGGATTAAAGGTATTTCTGGCACAATTTACAGGGAGATTGATTTAGCGCAATTTTGGCGGTAGATGACTACCGCCACGGGGGTATTAAGCGGAGAAAAAGGCCATCAGCACGGGCACCAGCAGGCTCAGGATAAAGCCATGAACAATAGCCGCCGGCACGATTTCGACGCCGCCGGAGCGCTGTAATACCGGAAGCGTAAAGTCCATCGAGGTCGCACCGCAGAGGCCTAATGCCGTTGAGCGGCTGCGGCGAACCAGGCCGGGAATAAGCATAATCGCCAGCAGCTCACGGGCAAGATCGTTAAAGAACGCGGCGCTGCCAATAACCGGCCCGTAGGATTCGGTCAGCAGGATCCCTGATAGCGAATACCAGCCAAAACCTGAAGCCATTGCCAGGCCGGTCTTTAGCGGCAGGTCAAGAATAAAGGCGTTGATCATCCCGCCGAGTAATGAGCTGACCATGACGACGACCGCAACAATCATTCCCCGACGATTAAGCACTATTTGCCGCAGGGTCATTCCGTTATTGCGCAGCTGAATACCAATCAGGAACAGCAGGAAGATCAGCGTATATTCGCTGGCTTCGGTGGCGTGCTGCAGAAATGACAAACCGCTTAAACCAATCAGGAAACCAATAAGTACGACGCCGCACAGCTGCAGCGATTCCATTGCCATCGCCACGCGCGAAGGTAATTTTTCCTGCCGATGCTGGCTGCGCCACGGCATCTTCTGCTCGAGCCACATTAATGCCGCAATATTACACAGCATAATAATGACGACGCTGACCGCAGCATAATGAAGAATGGCAAGCAGGTTGCTGGCTAAATTGTCGAGGAAGGCGAGGCTAATCCCCATGAAAAAGAGGATAACGTAGACAATCCAGCTCAAAAGCCGCGTGATAACTTTAAGAGCTACCGGCTGACGGAGTGGAATGATATAGCCGATAACCAACGGCAACAGAATGATTAATAATCCCGAAAACATGAACGTCCTGGTCCTTGCAGAATGAAAATAGCGCCACTGACACTACCCAAATCATTGAACCGAGTAAAGCTGTCGCCAAAAAGAAAGGCCCGGCATTGCCGGGCCTGAGCACGATTTCCTGGGGAGACTAGCTGCGTTTTTCCAGCAGCGTGCGGTACAGCACGCCGCCGAGGATCCCGCCGATGATCGGCATAACCCAGAACAGCCACAGCTGCTGCAGCGCCCAGCCGCCCTGGAAGATAGCGACCGCGGTGCTACGCGCCGGGTTGACGGAGGTATTGGTCACCGGAATGCTGATGAGGTGGATTAAGGTCAGCGCCAGGCCAATGGCGATCGGTGCAAAGCCCGCCGGAGCGTTTTTATCCGTTGCGCCGTGAATAACCAGCAGGAAACCGCAGGTCAGAACAATTTCGATGACAATCGCCGAAAGCATTGAGTAGCCGCCCGGCGAGTGTTCGCCAAAGCCGTTAGACGCAAAGCCGCTGGCCGCTGCGTCAAAGCCCGCTTTACCGCTGGCAACCACGTACAGAACGCCGGCAGCAATAATACCGCCAACCACCTGGGCGATAATATAACCGATTACGTCTTTTGCCGGGAAACGGCCGCCGGCCCACAGGCCTAAGGTCACCGCCGGGTTAAAGTGCCCGCCGGAAATATGGCCCACGGCAAACGCCATCGTTAATACGGTTAGACCAAAGGCCAGAGCGACCCCGGCAAAACCTATTCCCAGCTCAGGGAATGCTGCTGCAAGAACCGCGCTACCGCAGCCACCGAACACAAGCCAGAATGTACCAAAACATTCCGCTGCTAATTTTCTAAACATAACCACCTCAAATAATAATGTTAATGAGCACGGTTAACGTGCCGATCTTTATTTATCAACTAAAGGATGAAGATAAAAATAAAGCGCCGCTATTTTATGGACGATCGTCATCCTGTAACCAGTTAAATAAATAGATGTAATTTGATTTAGGGCAAGGTGATGTTAATCCTTATACCATTCATTGTGCAAGAAAAGAGTAGTACAAAAATAATAGTTCTAACCACTGCGTCGAATGAATTATTTTTTAAACAAATACCCTTATCAATAACCATATAGAAAACGTTTTTATTCGCCCCTGCTGATATTGGCGTTTGCGGCAGTGTCATGTTCCAGCATGTGTCGCTATACTGCTGATAACTGAAGGAGAAAGTGGTTACTGAGCGGAGGGGATATGCTTCTTGAACGCGTGGAGATCGTCGGTTTTCGCGGTATCAATCGTTTATCATTGATGCTGGAGCAAAATAACGTGCTGATCGGCGAGAATGCGTGGGGAAAATCCAGCCTTCTGGATGCCCTGACGCTGCTCTTGTCGCCAGAGTTCGAACTTTATCATTTTGTCCGGGATGATTTCTGGTTCCCGCCCGGCGACGTGCAGGGACGCGAACACCATCTGCACATCATTCTCACCTTCCGCGAGAGCGAGCCTGGGCACCATCGGGTGCGGCGCTTTCGCCCGCTCAGCAGCAGCTGGGTACCCTGTGATGACGGCTATCAGCGAATTTTCTATCGTCTGGAGGGCGAACTGGCCGATGATGGCAGCGTGATGACGCTGCGCACTTTTATCGACGGCAAAGGGGAAGCGCTGGAGCTGGAGGATATTGACGAGATCGTGCGCCATCTGGTGCGCCTGATGCCGGTCCTGCGCCTGCGCGATGCCCGCTTTATGCGGCGCATTCATAACGACAGCGTGCCGCACTCTCCGCAAATTGAGATCACCGCCCGCCAGCTTGATTATCTCTCCCGCGAGCTGGTGAGCCATCCGCAAAACTTAACCGACGGCCAGATCCGTCAGGGGCTATCGGCCATGGTGCAGCTCCTTGAGCACTATTTTGCCGAGCAGAGCAGCGCGCAGTCCCGTAATCGCCTGATGCGTCGGCATTCGCACGATGAGCAGCGCAGCTGGCGCTATCTGGATATCATCAACCGGATGATTGATAAGCCGGGCGGGCGGAGCCACCGGGTAATCTTACTGGGGCTGTTTTCTACTCTGCTGCAGGCCAAGGGCACGGTCCGGCTCGACCGCGACGCGCGGCCGCTGCTGCTGATTGAAGACCCGGAAACGCGGCTGCACCCGATTATGCTCTCCGTCGCCTGGCATCTGCTCAATCTGCTGCCGCTGCAGCGCGTGACTACCACCAACTCCGGCGAGCTGCTGTCGCTGACCCCCGTTGAGCACGTCTGCCGGCTGGTGCGCGAATCGTCGCGAGTCTCGGCCTGGCGGCTTGGGCCGGGGGGAATGAATGCCGAAGACAGCCGGCGCATCGCTTTTCACATTCGCTTCAATCGCGCGTCGTCGCTGTTTGCCCGCTGCTGGCTGCTGGTGGAAGGGGAGACCGAGACCTGGGTAATCAACGAACTGGCCAGACAGTGCGGGCATCACTTTGATGCGGAAGGGGTGAAGGTCATCGAGTTTGCCCAGTCGGGATTAAAACCGTTGATTAAATTCGCCCGGCGGATGGGAATTCAATGGCACGTTCTGGTCGATGGCGACGAAGCGGGGAAGAAATACGCCGCGACGGTGCGCAGCCTGCTTAACGACGATCGCGATCTGGAGCGCGACCATCTGACGACGCTACCGGCTCTGGACATGGAACACTTTATGTATCGCCAGGGCTTTAATGATGTCTATCATCGGGTGGCGCAGCTGCCGCCAAACGTGCCGATGAACATGCGGCGGGTGATCACCAAAGCTATCCATCGTTCATCAAAACCGGATCTGGCGATTGAAGTGGCGATGGAAGCCGGGAGGCGCGGGGTTGAATCCGTGCCGGCGCTGCTGAAAAAAATGTTCTCCCGCGTGCTGTGGCTGGCGCGTGGCCGGGCGGATTAAGTGCGCTAACGGTAAGGATGCATCAAATTCAGGGTTATGTTTTCGCGATCTCCGGATAGAATCACCGGCTTGCGCTGCGGTTTAAAACATCAGGAATTTTTATGAAGCTCAATGGAAAACGCAGGAAAGTCTGGTGGCTACTGGCCATTGTCGTACTGGCTCTGGCCATCTGGGGATGGCGGGTGCTGAATGCGCCGCTGCCGCACTATCAGACTCTGGTGGTGCGTAAAGGCGATCTCCAGCAGAGCGTGCTGGCCACCGGTAAGCTGGATGCGGTACGTAAAGTCGACGTTGGGGCGCAGGTGAGCGGGCAGCTGAAAACGCTGCGCGTGAGTATCGGCGACAAGGTACAGAAGGATCAGCTGCTGGGGATTATCGATCCCGAGCAGGCGGAGAACCAAATTAAAGAAGTCGAAGCGACGCTGATGGAGCTGCGCGCGCAGCTGAATCAGGCCCGCGCCGAACGTCAGCTGGCCGCCGTGACCTTAGCGCGTCAGCAGCAGCTGGCGCAGCGTCAGCTGGTTTCGCGCCAGGATCTGGATACCGCGGCCACCGATTTAGCGGTCAAAGAGGCGCAGATTGGCACCATCGAGGCGCAGGTCAAACGCAACCAGGCCACGCTGGATACCGCGAAAACTAACCTCGATTACACTAAAATTTTGGCCCCGATGTCCGGGGAAGTAACGCAAATCACCACCCTGCAGGGGCAGACGGTTATTGCCGCCCAGCAGGCGCCGAATATTCTGACCCTCGCCGATCTCAGCACCATGCTGGTGAAGGCGCAGGTCTCTGAAGCGGACGTTATCCACCTTCGCGCCGGGCAAAAGGCGTGGTTCACCGTGCTTGGCGACCCGCTTACCCGCTACGAAGGGACCTTGAAAGACATTTTACCCACCCCGGAAAAGGTGAATGACGCGATCTTCTACTACGCCCGCTTTGAGGTCCCGAACCCGCAGGGGATTCTGCGTCTCGAGATGACGGCCCAGGTCCATATCCAGATGGCGGAAGTGAAAAACGTGATCGCTATTCCGCTGAGCGCGCTGGGGGACGCTATCGGTGAAAACCGCTATCACGTGCGGCTGCTGCGCGCCGGTGAGGTTAAAGAGCGCGAGGTCACTATCGGCGCGCGCAACGATATCGATGTGGCAATAGTTAAGGGATTAGACGAAGGCGATGAGGTTATCGTCGGGGAAAGTGTGCCCGGGACGGCTAAATGACGGCGCTGCTCGAACTGCGTGATATACGCCGCAGCTATCTTTCCGGCGACGGGAGCGTTGATGTCCTGAAGGGAGTCTCGCTGAGCATCAACGCTGGAGAGATGGTAGCCATTGTCGGCGCTTCCGGCTCCGGTAAATCGACCCTGATGAACATCCTCGGCTGTCTCGATAAGCCGAGCAGCGGCACCTATCGGGTGGCGGGAACGGACGTGTCGCGGCTCAACGGCGACGAGCTGGCGCGGCTGCGGCGAGAGCATTTTGGCTTTATCTTCCAGCGCTACCATCTGCTGTCGCACCTGACGGCGGTACAGAACGTCGAAGTGCCGGCGGTTTACGCCGGAACCGAACGACGGGCTCGCCTGGAGCGCGCGCGGGAACTGCTGGTGCGGCTGGGGCTTGGCGACCGGGCGGAGTATCAGCCTTCGCAGCTCTCCGGCGGCCAGCAGCAGCGGGTCAGCATTGCCCGTGCGTTAATGAACGGTGGGGAAGTTATTCTGGCGGATGAGCCAACCGGCGCGCTGGATAGCCGTTCCGGCGAAGAGGTGATGGCGATTCTGCACCAGCTTAAATCGCAGGGACATACGGTGATTATCGTCACCCACGATCCGCTGGTCGCGGCGCAGGCAGAACGCATCATTGAGATCCACGATGGCGAGATCGTGCGTAACCCGCCAGCGCAGGCGGCAGGCAGCGCCGGCGTCATTCGCCAGGGCTCCGCGGCCGAATCTTCTGCCTGGCGTCAGTTCAGCAGCGGCTTTCGTGAAGCGCTGGTGATGGCCTGGCGGGCAATGACCGCCAATAAAATGCGCACTCTGCTCACCATGCTCGGCATTATTATCGGCATCGCCTCGGTGGTGTCGATTGTGGTGGTGGGGGATGCGGCGAAGCAGATGGTGCTGGCTGACATTCGCGCCATCGGCACCAATACGATCGATGTCTATCCCGGGAAGGATTTCGGCGATGACGACCCCCGCTATCAGCAGGCGCTGAAGTATGACGACCTGCTGGCTATTCAGAAGCAGCCCTGGGTAAGCTCGGCGACGCCTGCGGTTTCGAAAAGCCTGCGCCTGCGCGCCGATAATATCGACGTTGCCGCCAGCGCCGAGGGCGTCGGGGCGCAGTATTTCAACGTCTACGGCATGACCTTTAGCGAAGGCAATACCTTCAATGAGCTGCAGCTAAGCAGCCGGGCGCAGGTGGTGGTGCTGGACAGCAATGCCCGACGCCAGCTCTTTCCACACAAGGCGCGGGTGGTGGGCGAAGTTATTCTGGTTGGCAATATGCCCGCGACGGTGATTGGCGTGGCGGATGAGAAGCAGTCGATGTTCGGCAGCAGCAAAATCCTCCGCGTCTGGTTGCCTTATACCACTATGGCCGGAAGAGTGATGGGGCAGTCGTGGCTGAACTCAATCACCGTGCGGGTGCGCGAAGGATACGATAGCTCAATCTCCGAACAGCAGCTGCTGCGTTTGTTCGAACTGCGGCATGGCAAAAAAGATGTTTTCACCTGGAATATGGACAGCATCTTGAAAACCGCAGAACGGACCACACATACACTACAGCTGTTTCTGACTTTGGTGGCGGTTATCGCGCTGGTGGTTGGCGGCATCGGGGTGATGAATATCATGCTGGTATCGGTAACCGAACGGACCCGCGAGATTGGTATCCGAATGGCGGTCGGGGCGCGGGCCAGCGACGTGCTGCAGCAGTTCCTGATTGAGGCGGTGTTAGTCTGCCTGGTGGGCGGTGCGCTGGGGGTGACGCTATCGCTGATGATAGCCTTCATCCTGCAGCTGTTTTTGCCCGGCTGGGAGATTGGTTTTTCACCGCTGGCGCTGCTGACGGCGTTTTTGTGTTCGACGCTAACCGGCGTGCTGTTTGGCTGGCTTCCTGCGCGAAACGCCGCCCGTCTCGATCCGGTGGATGCGCTGGCTCGCGAGTAGGAGCAAAAAAATGCCAGTCAGAAGGACTGGCATTTTACTGGCAGGATGTACACAATGAAGCGAAAGAGTTATGCAGCCGCTTCCGCTTCTACAGGAACAATCACGCTGGCGTGATTACCTTTCGGTCCCTGGTGGACATCAAACCGAACGGCTTGTCCGGCTTTTAGCGTTCTGTAACCATCCATCTGGATGGTGGAGTAATGGGCGAAAATGTCTTCGCCTCCGCCCTCAGGGCAAATAAAACCAAACCCTTTGGCATTGTTGAACCACTTAACAGTACCCATTTCCATACTTCGACATCCTTCGTAATTCTTTATAAGTAAGATGGAATGAACCGGTAGTGGAGTGACGAGTTGTTCAAATGCTCGCCAACTCTCGCCAGTACAATTTAGAGAAATACGAAAATGCGTCAAGCGATTGACGGTAGGGGAAGGCGAAAAATGCGTCAAAATTTGAAGCAGTTAACGCTATTGCCGGGGAATGTGACAGACATCGCGGATGGAAGTAATAGATGATAGTTATCTATGATCTATTGTAGATTTGTGATGGGCATAACTTTTGATCATCGACAGGCCACCGCCTGTTGGCAACAGCAACCGATGATGAATACTGACGATGAGTAAGAAAGATTGGCTGGACTTCGATCAGCTACTTGAAGACGAAGTGCGCGATGAGCTTAAACCACCATCGATGTATAAAGTGATATTGCTCAATGATGACTACACTCCAATGGAGTTTGTTATTGACGTGTTACAAAAATTCTTTTCTTATGATGTAGAACGTGCGACGCAACTGATGCTGACGGTTCACTATCAAGGTAAAGCGATTTGTGGTGTATTTACCGCAGAGGTTGCGGAAACCAAAGTCGCGATGGTGAGCCAGTATGCGAAGGAGAACGAGCATCCATTGCTGTGTACGCTAGAGAAAGCCTGAAGACAGGCATGAAAATTGGGGGAGGTGCCAATGCTCAATCAAGAACTGGAACTCAGTTTAAACATGGCTTTCGCCAGAGCGCGCGAGCACCGTCATGAGTTCATGACCGTCGAGCACTTGCTGCTGGCGCTGCTCAGCAACCCTTCGGCCCGCGAAGCGCTGGAAGCGTGTTCCGTGGACCTGGTGGCGCTGCGTCAGGAACTTGAAGCCTTCATCGAACAGACCACGCCTGTTCTACCCGCCACGGAAGAAGAGCGCGACACTCAGCCGACGCTGAGCTTCCAGCGCGTACTGCAGCGTGCAGTCTTCCACGTACAATCCTCTGGCCGCAGCGAAGTGACCGGCGCCAACGTTTTGGTCGCTATTTTTAGCGAGCAGGAGTCGCAGGCGGCCTATCTGCTGCGTAAACATGAAGTCAGCCGTCTTGACGTGGTGAACTTCATCTCTCACGGTACGCGTAAAGACGAGCCGAGCCAGCCTTCCGAAAACAGCGGAAGCCAGCCCAGCAATGAAGAGCAAGCAGGCGGGGAGGATCGTATGGAAAACTTCACCACCAACCTCAATCAGCTTGCTCGCGTTGGCGGAATCGATCCGCTGATTGGCCGCGAAAAAGAGCTGGAGCGCGCCATTCAGGTTCTGTGCCGCCGTCGTAAGAACAACCCGCTGCTGGTGGGTGAGTCCGGCGTGGGTAAAACCGCGATTGCCGAAGGGCTGGCATGGCGAATTGTGCAGGGCGACGTGCCGGAAATTATGGCCGATTGCACGATCTATTCGCTGGATATCGGCTCCCTGCTGGCAGGAACAAAATACCGCGGTGATTTTGAAAAACGTTTCAAAGCGCTGCTGAAACAGCTGGAGCAGGATACCAACAGTATTCTGTTCATCGATGAAATCCACACCATCATCGGCGCGGGCGCCGCTTCCGGCGGCCAGGTCGATGCTGCCAACCTGATTAAACCGCTGCTCTCCAGCGGCAAGATTCGGGTGATGGGGTCTACGACCTACCAGGAGTTCAGCAATATCTTCGAAAAAGACCGCGCGTTAGCCCGGCGCTTCCAGAAGATAGACATCACTGAACCTTCGGTAGAAGAGACGGTGCAGATTATTAACGGCCTGAAGCCGAAGTACGAAGCGCACCACGACGTGCGTTATACGGCGAAAGCGGTGCGTGCGGCGGTCGAACTGGCGGTGAAATATATTAACGATCGTCATCTGCCGGATAAGGCGATTGATGTTATCGACGAAGCGGGCGCGCGGGCGCGGCTGATGCCGGCCAGCAAGCGTAAGAAAACGGTTAACGTGGCGGATATCGAATCGGTGGTGGCGCGCATTGCCCGCATCCCTGAGAAGAGCGTCTCCCAAAGCGACCGCGATACGCTGAGAAATCTTGGCGATCGGCTGAAAATGCTGGTCTTTGGTCAGGGTAAGGCGATCGAGGCTTTAACCGAAGCCATCAAGATGGCGCGTGCCGGACTGGGCCACGAGCATAAGCCGGTGGGTTCCTTCCTGTTCGCCGGGCCTACCGGCGTCGGGAAAACCGAGGTCACCGTACAGCTGGCCAAGGCGCTGGGTATCGAGCTGCTGCGCTTTGACATGTCTGAGTATATGGAGCGTCACACCGTCAGCCGTTTGATCGGTGCGCCTCCGGGCTACGTTGGTTTCGATCAGGGCGGGCTGCTGACCGATGCGGTCATTAAACATCCGCACGCGGTGCTGCTGCTTGATGAGATTGAAAAAGCGCATCCGGACGTCTTTAACCTGCTGCTGCAGGTGATGGACAACGGTACGCTGACCGACAACAACGGCCGCAAGGCGGACTTCCGCAACGTGGTGCTGGTGATGACCACCAACGCCGGCGTGCGTGAAACCGAGCGTAAGTCGATTGGCCTTATTCATCAGGATAACAGTCCCGATGCGATGGATGAGATCAAGAAGATCTTTACGCCGGAGTTTCGTAACCGTCTCGACAACATTATCTGGTTCGATCATCTGTCAACGACGGTGATCCATCAGGTGGTGGATAAGTTTATCGTCGAGCTGCAGGTTCAGCTGGATCAGAAAGGCGTGTCGCTGGAAGTGAGTCAGGAAGCGCGAGACTGGCTGGCAGAAAAAGGCTATGACCGGGCGATGGGCGCGCGTCCAATGGCGCGGGTGATTCAGGATAACCTGAAGAAACCGCTGGCCAACGAGCTGTTGTTTGGTTCGTTAGTTGACGGCGGACAGGTCACCGTCGCGCTGGATAAAGAGAAGAGTTCGCTGACCTATGATTTCCAAAGTGCGCAGAAGCACAAACCGGAAACGGCGCATTAATTCTCCCTCTGAAACGTCAAAAACCGGCCTGTGGGCCGGTTTTTTTATATCCGCAGTCGCTTAGCGGAGAAGGGATGTAAAAAGACCGGGAATTATCCCGGCCTTTCGCATCTAACGCCACGAGGGCGGAAAACTATCAGCGACTACGGAAGACAATGCGGCCTTTGCTCAGGTCGTACGGGGTCAGCTCAACAGTCACTTTGTCGCCCGTCAGAATGCGGATGTAGTTCTTACGCATTTTACCGGAAATATGCGCAGTTACCACGTGACCGTTTTCCAGTTCTACGCGGAACATTGTGTTAGGCAACGTGTCAAGTACGGTGCCCTGCATTTCAATATTGTCTTCTTTGGCCATCTAGTCCTCTGGGGTATCACTACCGTAGTTTTGAACCGGCAAGATAATGCCGAAGTTCAGCGAGTAAGTAAAGTTTTACGTTTATACCCGTCACACTCCGCGTTGCATCCACGCTGGCTGCGTTCATCGATCCCGGCTACCTGTTTCAGTAAGCGCTGGGGATTCGTTCACTTGCCGCCCGCCTGCAACCCGACTTATTGCGAGTCTATATACTTTATCTTGCCGGCTGCCTTAGTTCTCACGGTCACATAGTTATTGATGCTGCCTGGCGTTTGGTTTGTCGTCCCGGCGCATCATGAATAAGTTTGGGTTTAAATCACTGAAGTAGTTTTGGCGCATTGCCCGGAATGCACGCGGATAAACCGCACGACAGGCGCAAACGTAAAGGGGGGGAGTGACAGAACGATGGGCGTTATCTGACTCTTATTATTCCCAAACGGCGGCGGGGCAACGGGCAGAAGCTACTCTACCGCGCAATTATACCATCCCGGCGAAGAATGTGCTGAAAACATTTACACATTGCCGGTAAATAGCACCCTCGGCACCCAAAATCTTTCCGGTAAACGCTGGCTGCGCAATTGCGCCAGACGATCGAGATAGTCGCGGCGGGGAATTTCGACGGCGCCCAGCGACGCGGTATGATTATTTAGCACCTGGCAGTCAATTAACTGGCCACCGTCGCGCATAAACGCCTGGCAGAATACCAGCAAGGCTGTTTTAGACGCGTTTTCCGCATGACTGAACATCGACTCGCCGCAAAATAGCGCCCCCTGAGCCACGCCGTACATCCCGCCAACCAGCGTCTCGTCACGCCACACCTCGATTGAGTGCGCGTGGCCCAGCTCGTGCAGCTGGTGGTAGGCCTTGACGATGCTGGCGGTTATCCAGGTGCCCTCATCGCGATTGGCGGCGCAGCCCTCAATCACCTCGCCAAAAGCATGGTTCAGCGTCACGCGATAGGGAGAGCGCTGGTGGAAGCGCTTCATGCTGCGGCTGAGATGAAACTGCCCGGGCCACAGAACCGCGCGGGGATCGGGAGACCACCATAAAATGGGGTCCCCCGGCGAAAACCACGGAAAGATGCCGTGCTGATAGGCCATCAGCAGGCGCGCCGGGCTAAGATCGCCCCCCAGCGCCAGCAGGCCATTCGGTTCACGCAGGGCGCCTTCCGGAGCGGGGAAGGCAATGGACTGACGGGAGAGCTGAACCAGACGCATTTTAACCTCAATACGCACCAGCAATTGTCCAGTATATTCGCTGTCTTTCAGGCGCCGGCGTACTATCTGCGCCCGTGACCAGCGGCCAGGGGCTCGCATGCTGCGCGTGCCTGAAACTCATTGAGTATATACACAAAATCATTCGGGATGCCCGGCGGCGATAGCCCGATAACGATTGGCCTACAGGCGCTGCTTAAACTGGTAGTAGCGCCCTTGTTGAGCCAGCAGTTCTGCGTGACTACCTTGCTCAATAATCTTCCCGTTGTCCATGATAATTATCTGATTAAAACGCGCCAGCCCGCGCAGGCGGTGGGTGACCATCAGCACGGTTTTTTCTTTCATCACTTCGGCTAATAAATCAAGGATTTGGCTTTCCGTTGTGGCGTCCAGGCCTTCGGTCGGCTCATCGAGCAGCATCAGCGGCGCGTCGTGAAGCAGGGCGCGGGCAATCGCCAGCCGGCGCAGCTCGCCGCCGGAAAGCTGACGGCCGCCTTCTCCCAGCCAGCTGTTGAGGCCGCTATCGTCGAGCAATTTGCCCAGCCCGACCCGTTCGAGGGTGTTCGCCAGATGCGCATCGCTCGCCTGCGGGGCCGCCAGCAGCAGGTTGTCGCGCAGCGTTGCGCTAAACAGATGCACGCGCTGAGGAACCACGCTCATTGCCCGGCGTAGGGTCGTTTCGTTGAGCTGCGTAAGCGGCTGGTCGTTGAGTAAAATCTCTCCCTGGGCCGGATCCCAGGCGCGGGTAAGCAGCTGCAGAAGGGTCGATTTTCCGCAGCCGGTGCGTCCGAGAATAGCGATATGCTCGCCGGCGGCAATCTGTAAAGAGATATTCTCCAGCGCCGCGGTGGGCTGCTGCGGATAGCTAAAGGTGACCTGATTCAGCGTGAGCGTCACGCGTGAGAAGGCCTGGTTAGCGCTCTGCGCAAAGGAGACTTCCGGCGGCTGCTCGGTGATTTGCGTAATCCGCCGCGCGGAGGCGATGACCTGCCCGAGATGCTGGAACGCGCCGGTGACCGGCGCCAGCGCCTCAAACGCCGCCAGCGCGCAGAAAACGAAGAGCGCGATCAGCGCGCCCGGCTGGCTATCGCCGCCGACGCCGGCGGACGTCAGCCACAGCATCGCAATCACCGCAACGCCGCCAATCAGCAGCATCAGCGCCTGGGAAAGCGCGGTGAGTTCGGCCTGACGTCGCTGGGCATCCTGCCAGCGCTGTTCGGTTTTCTCCAGCTGCTCGCGGTAGCGATCGCTGGCGTTAAACAGCATCAGCTCCGCCTGTCCCTGCAGCCAGGCCGTGAGCTGCTGGCGGTACTGGCCGCGCATTTGGGTTATGCACTCGCCGGCCGGTTTGCCGGCCCGATAAAACAGCGGCGGCAGTATCAGCACGGTCAGCAGCATAATACCGCCAAGCGTCAGGGCCAGCGTGACGTCCAGAATACTTAGGCCGGCGGTGACCACCAGAATGACCACCAGCGCCCCTACCAGCGGCGAAATGACCCGCAGATAGAGATGATCCAGGGTATCGACGTCGGCAACGATGCGGTTAAGCAGTTCGCCCTGGCGAAAACGCGCCAGCCCGGCAGGGGAGAGCGGCAGCAGCTTGCTGAACGTGAAAACGCGCAGATGCTGCAGAACGCGGAAAGTCGCGTCGTGGCTCACCAGGCGTTCAAAGTAGCGCCCGGCGGTACGAATTATCGCCGCGCCGCGCACGCCGGCGGCGGGCAGCATGTAGTTAAAGCTGTAGATACCAGCGACGCCGACGACGGCCGATGCCGACAGGAACCAGCCTGACAGCGTCAGCAGTCCGATACTGGCCAGCAGGGTGACGATCGCCAGCACCACGCCGAGCATCAGCAGCCACAGGTGCCGCTTGTACAACGCCAGATAAGGTAATAATGCGCGCATTTAAATCTCCTCCTGACGATGAGCCAGCAGGGTCGCGAAGGGCCCTTCGGCGGCGGCAAGCTGCGAATATTCGCCCTGCTCGACAATCTGTCCGTTTTGCATCACCCAGATAGCGTCCCAGCCGGCTATACCTTCGAGCTGGTGAGTGACCATCAGCGTTGTTTGCTGCGAAGAGGCGTTTGACAGGGCCTGCATCACCCGCTGTTCGCTGTGGGCGTCAAGGCTGGCTGCAGGCTCATCAAGCAGCAGCAGACGGCAGGGAACCAGCAGCGCGCGCGCGACGGCGATACGCTGCGCCTGCCCAACCGATACGCGGGTCGCCTGATCGCCAACGGGCGTATTAATGCCCTGCGGCAGCTGCGAGATAAATTCGCTTACCCAGGCCTTATCCAGCGCAAGCTGAAGCTGCGCTTCGGTCGCCTCAGGCCACGCCAGAAGCACGTTTTCACGCAGCGTGGCCGCAGGCAGCTGTGGGTTTTGTCCAACCCAGCTCAGCATGTGATGCCAGCGCTGGCTATCAAGATCGCGCAGCTCGACGCCGTTGACCATCAGCGACCCGTCATAGGGCAGAAAACCCGCCAGCGTATTCAGCAGCGAGCTTTTGCCGGAGCCGCTTTGCCCAACCAGCACCACGCGCTTACCGGCGGGGAGGGTGAAGTTCAGCGGTCCTGCCAGCACTTTACCCTCCGGTGACTTGATCCGCAGATCGCGCGCTTCAAGACTCACCAGCTCGTTATCGCTAAGCACCTTCTCGCCGCGCTCGGCCTGCGCCAGCGGCGTTTCCATAAAGGCTTTCAGGCTGTCCGCCGCGCCGATAGCCTGCGCTTTCGCGTGGTAAAAGGTGCCCAGATCGCGCAGGGGCTGGAAAAACTCCGGCGCGAGGATCAGGGTCAGAAAGCCGGCCATCAGGGTGACGCCCGCGCCGTAATGACCAAAATTAAGCTCGCCCAGGTAGGAGAAACCGAAATAGACCGCCACCAGCGCGATGGAGAGGGAAGTGAAAAATTCCAGTACCCCGGAGGAGAGAAAGGCGAGACGCAGGACGTCCATCGTTCGCTGGCGGAAATCCTGCGAAGCCTCGCGGATATTGTCGGTTTCCGCGGCGCCGCGATCGAAAATTCGCAGCGTTTCCATGCCGCGCAGGCGGTCGAGGAAGTGGCCGCTCAGCCGCGCCAGGGCCTGGAAGTTGCGGCGGTTTGCATCCGCGGCGCCCCTGCCGACCAGCGCCATAAACATCGGGATCAGCGGCGCGGTGCCGAGAAGAATCAGCGCTGCCGCCCAGTTAATCGGGAAAATAGTGATAACGATGAGCAGCGGTACGCACGCGGCCAGCGTCATCTGCGGCAGATAGCGCGCATAGTAATCGTGCATATCGTCGATTTGCTCGAGGATAAGCGTCGCCCAGCTGCCCGCAGGTTTGCCCTGTATCCATGCCGGCCCGGCCTCCTGCAGACGATCGAGCACCTGGCGACGGATCTCATAGCGGATATGCTGCCCGGCATAAAATCCTACCCGCTCGCGCAGCCATACCACCCACGCCCGGAGGACGAAAATCAGCACCAGCACGGTAAACGGCAGCAACAGCGCCGTCGCCGGAATATTCTCCATTATCATGCGGTGAAGGATCCGCGCCAGCAGCCAGGCCTGAGCGACAATCAGCAGGCCGCTAATGACGCCCAGCGTGCGGGAAATCATCAACCAGCGACGGGAGAGAATGCTCTGTTCTTTTAACCAGCGGGTTAACTCTTGTTGACGGGTTTTATTCATTGCGCACTTAGCAGGTGGAGTTATAAGTTTTTGGGCACGGCAATGTTACAACGCGGAAAAAATAAAGGCGACTTTTCGTCGCCTTCTTTACCTTTGTTACTGACTTGTAAAGATTATTTGCAAGCGTCAGCCAGGCCGTCAAGATAGCGCTCGGCGTCCAGCGCGGCCATACAGCCGGTGCCGGCAGAGGTAATGGCCTGACGGTAGATGTGGTCCATCACGTCGCCGGCGGCGAAGACGCCAGCAACGCTGGTCTGGGTCGCGTTACCGTGAATGCCGGACTGAACTTTGATATAGCCGTTTTCCAGCTCCAACTGACCTTCAAAAATCGCCGTGTTCGGGCTGTGGCCGATAGCGACAAACAGGCCCGCAACCTCCAGCGATTCGACATTATCGGCATTCTGCGTATCGCGCAGGCGCAGGCCGCTCACGCCCATCTGGTCGCCGGTCACTTCTTCCAGGGTACGGTGGGTATGCAGCACGATGTTGCCGCTTTCCACTTTGTCCATCAGGCGCTTGATGAGAATTTTTTCAGCGCGGAAGGAGTCGCGACGGTGGATCAGGTGTACTTCAGCCGCGATGTTGGACAGGTACAGCGCTTCTTCAACCGCGGTGTTGCCGCCGCCGATAACCGCGACCTTTTGGTTACGGTAGAAGAAACCGTCGCAGGTGGCGCAGGCGGAAACACCGCGGCCCTTAAAGGCTTCTTCAGACGGCAGGCCGAGATAGCGTGCGGAAGCGCCGGTGGCAATGATCAGTGCGTCACAGGTGTATTCGCCGCTGTCGCCGACCAGGCGGAACGGACGGTTTTGCAGATCGACGCTGCTGATGTGATCGAAAAGAATTTCGGTTTCGAACTTAGCCGCATGCTCGTGCATACGTTCCATCAGCAGCGGCCCGGTCAGATCGTTCGGATCCCCGGGCCAGTTTTCCACTTCGGTGGTGGTGGTCAGCTGACCCCCTTTTTCCATCCCGGTAATCAGCACCGGATGCAGGTTTGCACGTGCGGCATAGACCGCAGCGGTGTATCCCGCAGGTCCAGAACCAAGAATTAGCAGCTTACTGTGTTTGGCCGTGCCCATGAGAACCCCATAATTTATTGGCATACATTGGGCTGGATTGTAGGGAATTTGTTGTCGTAAAAAAAGAGCATAGCGATTTTGTTAACGATATGTGCAATAGCACCCGCCGATGAACTGGCGATTTAACGAACGGAGAATATAACTAATTCTACTGTCAGCAGCACAATTATAAGAGGAAAACATGAGAATCAACGGGGGGGGATAATGAATATCTGGCATCTTGTACTAAAAATCGATGTTTTGCTTTGACAATCCCCTGTGCTTTTGCGAAAACATTCATGGAAGAAGAAAAGCAGCGTTTTGCGTGTGGCGAATTTTCATGCATGCAAATGCCATTTTTATCCGGGTTAGCGAAATCTACGCATGGTGTGGACAGACGCCATGCGTGATGTCGGTGGCTGCCGTCAGGCAACGGGCTTCTCACGTACCCCTGGGTTACTCAAGTCGTACGGGTAAGAACAGGATGGGCTCTGGCAGTGAAGGCTCAGAGTCAGAACAGGAGTAGGGAAGGAATACAGAGAGACAATAATAATGGTAGATAGCAAGAAGCGCCCTGGCAAAGATCTCGACCGCATCGATCGTAACATTCTGAATGAGTTACAAAAAGACGGACGTATTTCTAACGTCGAACTTTCTAAACGGGTGGGACTTTCTCCGACGCCTTGCCTTGAGCGCGTGCGTCGACTGGAAAGACAGGGTTTTATTCAGGGCTATACGGCGCTGCTTAACCCGCATTATCTGGATGCATCACTTCTGGTATTTGTTGAGATTACTCTGAATCGTGGCGCGCCGGATGTGTTTGAGCAATTTAACGCCGCTGTGCAAAAACTTGAAGAAATTCAAGAGTGTCATCTGGTATCCGGCGATTTCGACTACCTGTTGAAAACTCGCGTACCGGATATGTCAGCGTATCGTAAACTACTGGGCGAAACCCTGCTGCGCCTGCCGGGCGTTAACGACACCCGTACCTACGTGGTAATGGAAGAGGTCAAGCAGAGCAATCGTCTGGTAATTAAGACGCGCTAACACGGAACAGGTGCAAAATCGACGTAGTTTGATTACACTCCTGTTAATCCATACAGCAACAGTGCCGGGGTGACCCGGCACTGTTGTCCGTTTTAGCAGCAGGCAGGAAACAGCCTGATACCTGGAGAGCCTTTTTTGAGCCAGGAATACACCGAAGACAAAGAAGTCAAACTGACGAAGCTAAGCAGCGGGCGCCGACTCCTTGAGGCGTTACTTATCCTTTGCACCCTTTTTGCCATCTGGCTGATGGCGGCCTTACTCAGCTTTAATCCCTCGGATCCAAGCTGGTCGCAAACTGCCTGGCACGAGCCTATCCACAACATCGGCGGTACGCCGGGAGCATGGCTTGCCGATACGCTATTTTTCATTTTTGGCGTAATGGCTTACACCATTCCCGTGATTATCATCGGCGGCTGCTGGTTTGCCTGGCGCAATCAGGCTAACGACGAGTACATCGATTATTTCGCCGTTTCGCTGCGCTTAATTGGCGCGCTGGCGCTGATCCTGACCTCTTGTGGCCTGGCCTCTATCAATGCCGATGATATTTGGTATTTCGCCTCCGGCGGGGTCATTGGCAGCTTGCTGAGCACCACTTTGCAACCGCTGCTGCACAGCAGCGGCGGGACTATTGCGCTGCTCTGCATCTGGGCGGCGGGTCTAACCTTGTTTACCGGCTGGTCGTGGGTCAGCATTGCCGAAAAGCTCGGCGGCGTGATTCTTTCCGTCCTTACCTTTGCCAGTAACCGTACCCGTCGGGACGATACGTGGGTGGATGAGGACGACTATGAGGATGACGAAGACGACGATACGGCGAAACCGCAGGGATCGCGTCGCGCACGAATTTTACGCAGCGCCCTGGCGCGTCGCCAGCGTCTGGCTGAGAAGTTTTCCAACCCGATGGGGCGCAAGACCGACGCCGCGCTGTTCTCCGGTAAGCGCATGGATGATGCCGAGGAGGACGTTCAGTTCAGCGCCAACGGCGCGCCGGTTGCGGCAGACGATGTGCTGTTTTCTGGCGCCAGCGCCGCGCGTCCGTCAGATGCGGACGATGTCTTATTCTCCGGGGCCAGCGCAGCGCGTCCGGGTGACTTTGACCCCTATGATCCGCTGCTTAACGGCCATAGCATCGCCGATCCTGTCAGCGCGGCTGCGGCAGCAACCGCGGCGCCGCAGGTATGGGCTGAGCCGCTAGCCGGGCAGACTCCACAGGCCGGCTGGCAGCCGGAGGCGCAGGCGTATCAGCCTGAGCAGGCTCCTGTACATGAGCCACACGACCAGCCTGAGCCAACGTACCAGCCGCAGCAGGCGTATCAGCCTGAGCAGGCGCCGGTGCAGCAGCCTCACTATCAGCCTGAACCACCGTACCAGCCGCAGCAGGCTTATCAGCCTGAGCAGGCGCCGGTGCAGCAGCCTCACTACCAGCCTGAGCCACCGTACCAGCCGCAGCAGGCGTATCAGCCTGAGCAGGCGCCGGTGCAGCAGCCTCACTATCAGCCTGAACCACCGTACCAGCCGCAGCAGGCGTATCAGCCTGAGCAGGCGCCGGTGCAGCAGCCACACTACCAGCCTGAACCAACGTACCAGCCGCAGCAGGCGTATCAGCCTGAGCAGGCGCCGGTGCAGCAGCCTCATTATCGCCCTGAGCCAACGTATCCGCCGCATCAGGCGTATCAGCCTGAACAGGCGCCGGTACAGCAGCCTGCTTATCAGCCTGAATCCTATGCCGCCCCGCCGGTTACCGAGCCCGAAGCTCCGCAGGAAGAGGTTAAGCCGCAGCGTCCGCCGATGTACTATTTCGAAGAGGTCGAAGAGAAACGCGCGCGTGAACGCGAACAGCTTGCCGCCTGGTATCAGCCGATTCCGGAACCTGCCAGCCCGATTGCGACTAAACCGATCTCTTCGCCGCCGCCATCGTCGCCCGTTGATGCCGCCGCGGTGACCACGCTGGCTGCAGGCGTGCACCAGGCCACGGGCGCTGGTGCAACTGCCGCTGCGGTGGCGTCCGCCGCGTCATCCGCCGCGCCGCTGTTCAGCCCGGCTGCGGGCGGGCCGCGCGTGCAGGTCAAAGAAGGCATTGGTCCGAAGCTGCCGCGTCCTAACCACGTCCGCGTACCGACCCGCCGTGAGCTGGCATCGTATGGCATTAAGCTGCCTTCTCAGCGCATTGCGGAAGAGCGCGCTCGTCAGGCGGAGCTGGACCAGAATTATGACGATGAACCGCTCACCGATGAAGAAGTTAACGAGCTGGAGCAGGGGGAGCTGGCGCGCCAGTTTGCCGCGACCCAGCAGCAGCGCTACGGTGAGGTCTACCAGGCCGACGAAGCCGACGATGACGATTCAGCCGCCGAAGCCGAGCTGGCCCGTCAGTTTGCCGCGACCCAGCAGCAGCGCTACAGCAGCGAGCAGCCGCGTGGGGCGAATCGGTTCTCCCCGGCTGATTATGATTTCTCGCCGATGAAAACGTTAGTGGACGACGGCCCGAGCGAACCGCTGTTTACGCCGATGCCGGAAGTTCAACCGCCGGTACAGCACTATCAGCAGCCGGCGCAGCAACCGCAGCCTGCATACCAGCAGCCTCAGGTTCAGCAGCCGGTACAATCTGCGCCAGCGGCGCAGAGCTATCAGCCGCAGCAGGCCCCTCTGGCCCATATGCAACCACCGGTCCAACAGCCTGCACCGCAGCCGCAGGAGAGCCTGATTCACCCGCTCCTGATGCGTAACGGCAACAGCCATCCGCTGCAGCGGCCGACGACGCCGCTGCCGTCCCTGGATCTGCTGACGCCGCCGCCGAGTGAGGTAGAGCCGGTTGATACCTTCGCGCTGGAGCAAATGGCGCGCCTGGTGGAAGCTCGCCTCGCCGATTTCCGTATTAAAGCGGACGTCGTGAACTACTCTCCTGGCCCGGTTATCACCCGCTTTGAGCTGAACCTGGCGCCGGGGGTGAAGGCCGCGCGTATCTCTAACCTGTCGCGCGACCTGGCCCGTTCGCTATCCACGGTCGCCGTGCGCGTCGTGGAGGTTATTCCAGGTAAACCATATGTAGGCCTGGAGCTGCCGAATAAGAAGCGTCAGACCGTCTACCTGCGTGAAGTGCTGGATAATACCAAATTCCGCGATAACCCATCGCCGCTGACCGTGGTGCTGGGCAAAGATATCGCGGGCGATCCGGTCGTTGCCGATCTGGCAAAAATGCCGCACCTGCTGGTTGCCGGTACCACCGGCTCCGGTAAGTCGGTCGGCGTCAACGCCATGATCCTCAGCATGCTCTACAAGGCGCAGCCGGAAGATGTGCGCTTCATTATGATCGACCCGAAAATGCTCGAACTGTCGGTCTATGAAGGGATCCCGCATCTGCTGACGGAAGTGGTCACCGATATGAAAGACGCCGCCAACGCTCTGCGCTGGAGCGTGAACGAGATGGAGCGCCGCTACAAGCTGATGTCAGCTTTGGGCGTGCGTAACCTGGCGGGCTACAACGAGAAGATTGCCGAAGCGGCGCGCATGGGGCGGCCAATTCCGGATCCGTACTGGAAGCCGGGCGACAGCATGGATGCGGTCCATCCGGTGCTGGAAAAACTGCCTTACATAGTGGTACTGGTGGATGAATTCGCCGACCTGATGATGACCGTGGGTAAGAAAGTGGAAGAGCTGATTGCTCGTCTGGCGCAGAAAGCGCGTGCGGCGGGTATTCACCTCGTGCTGGCTACCCAGCGTCCGTCGGTTGATGTGATCACCGGCCTGATTAAGGCCAACATCCCGACGCGTATTGCGTTCACCGTGTCGAGTAAAATTGACTCGCGTACCATTCTCGACCAGAGTGGCGCCGAATCGCTGCTGGGGATGGGGGATATGCTCTACTCCGGGCCGAACTCGACTATCCCGGTGCGCGTGCACGGAGCATTTGTGCGTGACCAGGAAGTCCATGCGGTAGTCCAGGACTGGAAAGCGCGCGGGCGTCCGCAGTATGTCGACGGCATCACCTCCGATAGCGAAAGCGAAGGCGGCGGCGGCGGATTTGACGGCGGAGAAGAGCTGGACCCGCTGTTCGACCAGGCGGTCAATTTCGTAACCGAGAAGCGTAAAGCCTCTATCTCCGGGGTTCAACGTCAGTTCCGTATCGGCTATAACCGTGCCGCGCGTATCATCGAACAGATGGAAGCGCAGGGCATCGTCAGCGAGCAGGGCCATAACGGAAACCGCGAAGTGCTGGCGCCGCCGCCCTTCGAGTGAGTGCAAAGTTGGGTAAATAAGAGCAAAATCAGCCTATTCTTCTGTCCCGCCGCGCCAGGCGGTCCTACATTAGGGGCAGAAGAGGCTCCCGCGCCGGGAGCGACGCACGTTGACGGACATTAAGGAATAACAATGAAAAAACTCGCAATCACCTGTGCATTACTGTCTGGATTTGTTGTCAGCCAGGTTTGGGCTGATGCCGCCGGCGATTTGAAAAGCCGTCTGGATAAGGTGAGCAGCTTCCACGCCAGCTTTACGCAAAAAGTGACTGATGGCAGCGGCAATGCGGTACAGGACGGGCAGGGCGACCTGTGGGTAAAACGACCGAATCTGTTCAACTGGCATATGACCCAGCCGGATGAAAGTATTCTGGTCTCTGACGGTAAAACGCTGTGGTTCTATAATCCGTTCGTTGAGCAGGCGACCGTCACCTGGCTGAAAGACGCCACCAGCAACACGCCGTTTATGCTGATTGCGCGTAACCAGTCTAACGACTGGCAGCAGTATAATATTAAGCAAAACGGCGATGACTTTGTCCTGACGCCGAAAAGCGGCGGCGGTAACCTGAAGCAGTTCACCATTAACGTAGGGCGTGATGGCACCATCCATCAGTTCAGCGCGGTAGAGCAGGACGACCAGCGCAGCAGCTACCAGCTGAAGTCGCAGCAGAACGGTGCGATAGACGCATCTAAGTTTACCTTCACGCCGCCGCAAGGGGTTACGGTGGACGATCAACGTAAATAGAGGCGAATGTGGGCAATCTGTCGCTCGATTTTTCCGACAATGCGTTTCAACCTCTGGCCGCCCGTATGCGGCCAGAAAATTTAGCGCAGTACATTGGCCAGCAGCATCTGCTGGCACCGGGTAAACCTTTGCCGCGGGCAATTGAGGCCGGGCATCTTCATTCGATGATTTTATGGGGCCCGCCGGGCACCGGAAAAACCACCTTAGCGGAAGTGATTGCCCGCTATGCCAGCGCCGACGTCGAGCGTATTTCGGCCGTGACCTCCGGCGTTAAGGAGATCCGTGAAGCCATCGAACGCGCCCGGCAGAACCGTAATGCCGGTCGGCGCACCATCCTGTTTGTCGACGAAGTCCACCGCTTCAATAAAAGCCAGCAGGATGCGTTTCTGCCGCATATCGAAGATGGCACGATCACCTTTATCGGCGCGACGACGGAAAACCCCTCTTTTGAACTGAACTCCGCGCTGCTATCCAGAGCGCGCGTCTATCTGCTGAAATCGCTCACCAGCGAAGATATCGAGCAGGTATTAACGCAGGCGATGAGCGATAAAACCCGCGGCTACGGCGGGCAGAATATTGTGCTGCCTGATGAGACGCGTCGGGCGATCGCCGAGCTGGTAAACGGCGATGCGCGCCGTGCGCTCAACACGTTGGAGATGATGGCCGATATGGCCGAAACCGACGCCGCCGGTCAGCGGGTGCTGCAGGCCGAACTGTTGACCGAAATTGCCGGCGAGCGCAGCGCGCGTTTTGATAACAAGGGCGATCGTTTTTACGATTTAATTTCGGCGCTGCACAAGTCAGTTCGCGGCAGCGCGCCGGACGCCGCGTTGTACTGGTATGCCCGGATCATCAGCGCCGGCGGCGATCCGCTGTACGTTGCCCGCCGTTGCCTGGCGATTGCCTCGGAAGACGTCGGCAACGCCGACCCTCGGGCCATGCAGGTCGCTATCTCCGCCTGGGACTGCTTTACCCGGGTAGGGCCGGCGGAAGGCGAGCGGGCGATTGCTCAGGCCATTGTTTATCTGGCCTGCGCGCCGAAGAGCAACGCGGTTTACAGCGCCTTTAAGGCCGCGATGGCCGATGCCCGCGAACGTCCGGACTACGACGTGCCGATCCATCTGCGCAACGCGCCGACGAAGCTGATGAAAGAGATGGGCTATGGCCAGCAGTATCGCTATGCCCACGATGAGCCCAACGCTTATGCCGCCGGGGAGGAGTACTTCCCGCAGGAAATGGCGCAAACTCGCTATTATCGGCCAACAAACAGAGGGCTTGAGGGGAAAATTGGCGAAAAGCTCGCCTGGCTTAGCGAACAGGATCAAAATAGCCCCACAAAACGCTACCGCTAACAGAAGCGTTGCGGTAAGGTTATCAAGATATTCCGGTGGTCGTATTCTGCGGCCACTTTTCATTTTATTAATTCGATAAGCACAGGATAAGCATGCTCGATCCCAATCTGCTGCGTACCGAGCCAGACGCAGTCGCTGAAAAACTGGCACGCCGGGGCTTTAAGCTGGATGTAGATAAACTGCGCGCTCTGGAAGAGCGTCGTAAAGTTCTGCAGGTTGAAACTGAAAATCTGCAGGCGGAGCGTAACTCCCGATCGAAATCCATTGGCCAGGCGAAAGCGCGTGGGGAAGATATCGAGCCGTTACGCCTGGAAGTGAACAAGCTTGGCGAACAGCTGGATGCGGCGAAAACCGATCTGGACGCGCTGCTGGCCGAGATCCGCGACATCGCGCTGACCATCCCGAACGTCCCGCATGATGACGTTCCGCTGGGCAAAAGTGAAAACGACAACGTCGAAGTGAGCCGCTGGGGAACCCCGCGCGAGTTCGATTTTGACGTGCGCGATCACGTAACGCTGGGCGAAATGCACGGCGGGCTGGACTTCGCTGCGGCGGTCAAACTGACCGGCTCGCGCTTTGTGGTCATGAAGGGCCAACTGGCTCGTCTGCACCGCGCGCTGTCGCAGTTTATGCTGGACCTGCATACCGAACAGCACGGCTATAGTGAAAACTACGTCCCGTATCTGGTAAACCAGGAAACGCTGTATGGCACCGGCCAGCTGCCGAAATTCGCCGGCGACCTGTTCCATACTCGTCCGCTGGAAGAAGAGGCGGATAGCAGCAACTACGCGCTCATCCCGACCGCCGAGGTTCCGCTGACTAACCTGGTTCGCGATGAGATCATCGATGAAGACGATTTGCCGATCAAAATGACCGCGCATACGCCGTGCTTCCGCTCTGAAGCAGGCTCCTACGGTCGTGATACCCGCGGTCTGATCCGTATGCACCAGTTCGACAAAGTTGAAATGGTGCAGATCGTCCGTCCGGAAGATTCCATGGCGGCGCTGGAAGAGATGACCGGCCATGCGGAAAAAGTTCTGCAGCTGCTGGGTCTGCCATACCGTAAAGTGGCGCTCTGCACCGGCGATATGGGCTTCAGCGCATGCAAAACCTACGATCTGGAAGTGTGGGTTCCGGCGCAGAACACCTACCGCGAAATTTCGTCCTGCTCGAACGTCTGGGATTTCCAGGCGCGCCGCATGCAGGCACGCTGCCGCAGCAAGTCTGATAAGAAAACGCGCCTGGTCCATACGCTGAACGGCTCTGGCCTGGCTGTGGGTCGTACTCTGGTTGCGCTGATGGAAAACTATCAGCAGGCAGACGGCCGTATTGAAATCCCGGAAATTCTGCGCCCGTATATGCGCGGCCTTGAGTTCATCGGCTGATTTTTCTACCTCCTTCTCAAAAGCGCCTACGGGCGCTTTTTTTTCATCTCCTTCTTGATGCTGGGCAATAACCCGTCCGTTGAACCCTTCCATACTCCCTTTGAGTTAAAGCAGCATAAAAAACTAATAAAATATAATTGCGTTATATATAAAGCTATATAGCGATTGTCAGTAAATTGTGAGCAATCAAAGCGAGTACCCATGAAAACTAAAGCCCCCGATGCTTTACTGGCTGCCGAAGTAAGCCGGCGTGGTTTAATGAAAACCACGGCGATTGGCGGTCTGGCAGTGGCCAGTAGCGCATTTACCTTACCCTTCACGCGCATTGCCCATGCCGCAGATACCCTGTCACCGGTAAGCGAAACGGTAACCTGGAGCGCCTGTACCGTTAACTGCGGTAGCCGCTGCCCGCTGCGCATGCATGTTGTTGATGGCGAAATTAAATACGTTGAAACAGATAATACCGGCGATGATAACTACGACGGTCTGCACCAGGTGCGTGCCTGCCTGCGCGGACGTTCGATGCGTCGTCGCGTCTACAATCCCGATCGCCTGAAGTACCCGATGAAGCGCGTGGGTAAACGCGGTGAGGGTAAATTTGAACGCATCAGCTGGGAAGAGGCGTTCGATACCATTGCCGGCAATATGCAGCGCCTGATCAAGGACTATGGCAACGAGTCTATCTACCTGAACTACGGGACCGGGACCCTGGGTGGAACCATGACCCGCTCCTGGCCGCCGGGAAAAACGCTCATTGCCCGCCTGATGAACTGCTGCGGCGGTTATCTTAATCACTACGGCGACTACTCCTCCGCACAAATCGCCGCAGGGCTGAATTACACCTACGGCGGCTGGGCCGACGGCAACAGCCCGTCTGATATTGAAAACAGCCAGCTGGTCGTTCTGTTTGGTAATAACCCGGGCGAAACGCGGATGAGCGGCGGCGGGGTGACCTACTATCTGGAGCAGGCGCGACAAAAATCCAATGCGCGGATGATCATTGTCGATCCCCGCTACACGGATACCGGAGCCGGTCGTGAAGACGAGTGGATCCCGATCCGTCCGGGTACCGATGCGGCGCTGGTCTCCGCGCTGGCCTGGGTGATGATTACGGAAAACCTGGTCGATACCCCGTTCCTCGATAAATACTGCGTTGGCTACGATGAAAAAACGCTCCCTGCCGATGCGCCGGCAAACGGCCACTACAAGGCCTGGATCCTGGGCCAGGGCAGCGACGGTATCGCCAAAACGCCGACATGGGCGTCAACCATCACCGGGATTCCGGTCGATCGCATTGTGAAGCTGGCGCGTGAGATTGCCAGCGCGAAGCCTGCCTGTATTACCCAGGGCTGGGGACCGCAGCGCCACGCTAACGGTGAAATTGCGACCCGGGCGATCTCGATGCTGTCGATTCTGACCGGCAACGTCGGCATTAACGGCGGCAACAGCGGCGCGCGCGAGGGCTCATACGATCTGCCGTTTGAGCGTATGCCGACGCTGGATAATCCGGTTGAGACCAGCATCTCCATGTTTATGTGGACCGACGCGATTGAGCGCGGCCCGGAGATGACGGCGCTACGTGACGGGGTCCGCGGCAAAGACAAGCTCGATGTACCGATCAAGATGATCTGGAACTATGCAGGCAACTGCCTGATTAACCAGCACTCTGATATTAACCGCACCCATGAAATTCTGCAGGACGACAAGAAATGCGAGATGATCGTGGTGATCGATTGCCATATGACCTCGTCGGCGAAATACGCCGATATCCTGCTGCCGGACTGCACCGCCTCCGAGCAGATGGACTTCGCGCTGGACGCCTCCTGCGGCAACATGTCGTACGTTATCTTCACCGATGAGGTGATTAAGCCGCGCTTCGAATGCAAAACGATTTATGACATGACGACGGCGCTGGCAAAACGCATGGGCGTGGAGCAACGGTTTACCGAAGGCCGTAGCCAGGAAGGCTGGATGCGCTATCTGCATGAGCTTTCCCGTCAAGCGATCCCCGACCTCCCGGACTTTGATACCTTCCGTAAGCAGGGGATCTATAAGCAGCGCGATCCGGAAGGACACCACGTTGCCTATAAAGCGTTCCGAGAAAATCCGCAGGCGAATCCCTTGACCACGCCGTCGGGAAAAATCGAGATCTATTCGCAGGAGCTGGCAAAAATTGCCGCCACCTGGGAGCTAGCTGAAGGGGACGTGATCGATCCGCTGCCAATTTATACCCCAGGCTTTGAAAACTATAACGATCCGCTGATCGAGAAATTCCCGCTGCAGCTGACCGGCTTCCACTATAAATCCCGCGTTCACTCGACCTACGGCAACGTCGATGTGCTGAAGGCCGCCTGTCGCCAGGAGATGTGGATTAACCCGCTTGATGCGAAGGCGCGAGGTATCACCAACGGCGAGCGAATTCGTATTTTCAACGCCCGCGGTGAAGTGCATATCGAAGCCAAAGTTACGCCGCGTATGATGCCTGGCGTCGTCGCGCTGGGTGAGGGCGCCTGGTATAACCCGGACGCAGGCCGCGTGGATCAGGCGGGGAGTATTAACGTGCTCACCACCCAACGCCCGTCGCCCCTGGCGAAAGGAAACCCGTCGCATACCAACCTCGTCCAGGTTGAAAAGCTGTAAGGAATAACCGATGACAACTCAATATGGATTTTTTATCGATTCCGCCCGTTGCACCGGTTGTAAAACCTGCGAACTGGCTTGTAAAGACTATAAGAACCTGACGCCGGACGTCAGCTTCCGTCGCATTTATGAATATGCGGGCGGCGACTGGCAGGAGGATAACGGCGTCTGGCAGCAGAACGTGTTTGCCTACTACCTCTCTATCGCCTGTAACCACTGCGAGGACCCGGCCTGTACCAAGGTGTGTCCGAGCGGAGCAATGCATAAGCGTGACGATGGCTTTGTGGTGGTGGATGAAGACGTCTGTATCGGCTGCCGCTATTGCCATATGGCCTGTCCGTACGGCGCGCCGCAGTACAACGCGGCGAAAGGGCATATGACCAAGTGCGATGGCTGCCACGAGCGCGTCGCCGAAGGTAAAAAACCGATCTGCGTCGAGTCCTGCCCGCTGCGGGCGCTGGACTTTGGCCCAATCGAAGAGCTGCGGCAGAAGCACGGCAAGCTGGCCGCCGTTGCGCCGTTGCCGTCGGCGCATTTTACGCAACCCAGTATTGTCATTAAACCGAACGCCAACAGTCGCCCGTGTGGCGATACAACCGGCTATCTGGCCAACCCGAAGGAGGTGTGAGATGGGAAGTGGATGGCATGAATGGCCGCTGATGATCTTCACGGTCTTTGGTCAGTGCGTGGTGGGCGGTTTCATCGTCCTGGCGCTGGCTCTAATGAAAGGCAGCCTGCCGCAGGAGCAGCAGCAGCGCGTGGTGCTTAGCATGTTTGGCCTCTGGGTGCTGATGGGGATTGGCTTTATCGCCTCGACGCTGCACCTGGGATCGCCGATGCGGGCCTTCAATTCGCTGAACCGCGTAGGCGCATCGTCGCTGAGTAATGAAATCGCCAGCGGAGCTCTCTTCTTCGCCGTTGGCGGTATTGGCTGGCTGCTGGCGGCGGTTAAGAAGCTGCCGGTCGGGCTGCGCAGCCTGTGGCTGATCGTCACGATGGTATTGGGCGTCATTTTCGTCTGGATGATGGTGCGGGTGTATAACACCATTGATACGGTGCCGACCTGGTATAGCGTCTGGACGCCGCTGAGCTTCTTCCTGACGCTGTTTATCGGCGGGCCGCTGCTGGGCTATCTGCTGCTGCGCGTGGCCGGCGTGGAAGGTTGGGCGATGCGCCTGCTGCCCGCCATAACGCTGGTGGCCCTGGTGGCTAGCGTCGTTGTGGCGCTGATGCAGGGCAGCGAGCTGTCGACTATCCATAGCTCCATCCAGCAGGCGTCTGCGCTGGTGCCAGCCTACGGCTCGCTGATGGCCTGGCGCGTAGCGGCGCTGGCGCTGGCTTTGGCGTGCTGGGTTGCGCCAATGCTTAGAGGGTATCAGCCGGCGGTACCGCTGCTAGGCCTGGCATTTGCGCTGGTGCTGGTGGGCGAGATGGTGGGCCGCGGGGTCTTCTACGGTCTGCATATGACGGTTGGCATGGCTATCGCCAGCTAAGCCGCTATTCGCGCCGGAACCTGGCGGTTCTGGCGCGATAAAAAATGCGCTCTCTTCATGAAATATTTCAACTGATATTCCCGCCTGTTAATTCCAATAAATTAATAAAAACAATGGAATAATATAAAGAATAATTCTGCCGCCTCGCCGATGGATAAAAAACTTCAATCGTTGCCCGAGAAACCGCGTCCTGCCTGATTTCAGGTGGATTGACAATGTTTTTAGCGGTGGCATGATGCGCACGAAATCTGAACTTCCTCACGGTTTATATCCATGTCCATCTACACCCGGCCGGTGCAAATGTTGCTCTGCGGCTTGCTTTTGTTGACGCTGGCGATAGCGGTTTTAAATACCCTCGTCCCGCTTTGGCTCGCCCATGAAAACATGCCTACCTGGCAGGTCGGGATGGTTGGCTCATCCTATTTCACCGGTAACCTGGTCGGAACCCTGATGGCCGGGTGGGTCATTAAACATCTGGGATTTAACCGTAGCTACTATCTTGCCTCGCTGATTTTTGCCGTCGGCTGCGTTGGGCTTGGCGTCACCATTGGCTTCTGGACCTGGTTTAGCTGGCGTTTTATCGCCGGCGTAGGCTGCGCAATGATTTGGGTGGTGGTGGAAAGCGCGCTGGTTTGCAGCGGGACCACCCGCAGCCGCGGTCGCCTGCTGGCAGCGTACATGATGGTTTACTATGTCGGTACCGTGCTGGGCCAGCTTATGGTGAGCAAGCTGCCGACGGATCTGATGAGCGTTCTGCCCTGGGTGACCGGGCTGGCGCTGGCCGCAATCCTTCCTCTGCTGTTTACGCGCGTGGTCAATCAGACGGATGAGCCGCACGAGCCGGCCCGCATCTGGCCGATGCTCAAGCTTCGCCAGGCTCGCCACGGCGTTAACGGCTGCATTATTTCCGGGATCGTCCTCGGCTCGCTGTACGGGCTTATGCCGCTGTGGCTGAATCATCAAGGGGTGAGCGACGCCGGGATTGGTTTCTGGATGGCGGTGATGGTGAGCGCCGGGATCCTCGGGCAGTGGCCGGTGGGGCGGCTGGCGGATCGCTATGGGCGTCTGCTGGTGCTGCGCGTTCAGGTCTTTATCGTTATTCTCGGCTGTCTGGCAATGTTGAGCCAGGCCGCGATGGCTCCTGCTCTGTTTATCCTTGGCGCCTCGGGCTTTACGCTATATCCGGTGGCGATGGCGTGGGCATGCGAAAAAGTTGAGCGCCATCAGCTGGTGGCGATGAACCAGGCGCTATTGATGAGCTACACCATCGGCAGCCTGCTTGGGCCGACTCTTACTGCGATGCTGATGCAGAATTTCTCCGATAATTTGCTGTTTATTATGATCGCCAGCGTGTCGTTTATTTACCTGCTGACGCTGCTGCGTAAAGCGGGGCACCACCCTACGCCGGTGGCTCACGCGTAATTTTTCTTCGGGCCTTCGCTACGGTGATAATAAAAGGGGACTTTGTCCCCTTTTATTATTTGCAGCCAGCGACGAGCGCATCAAGCTGGTTCTGATGCTCCACCCTGGTGAGCTGACGCAGTCGATCCTCCTCATCCAGCCAGCAGACTAATCGCTGGATCGTCTGAATATGTTGTTCGCTATCGGCCGCGGCCAGGACGATAATCAGCCGCACATCGGGGTGATCGGGAAACGCCACGGCTTCGGCGCAGCAAACCAGTGAGAGCACGCTGTACGGGCTCAGAACCCCTTCATCCGGGCGGGCGTGCGGGAGCGCAAATTCCGGAGTGAGTATGTACCAGGGGCCATTTTCCTCGGTGGCGCTGATGATGGCATTCGCATAGCCGGCGCTGATTTTCCCTTGCTGCGCCAGCGGGCGGCAGGCCAGCTTAATGGCGCCGCGCCAGTCCAGACCACGCTCGGTGTACTGACAAGCGGCAAATAATTTCGCATCCATGTCGGCTCCTTAAATAGCGAGCCGGTCACTGGGCGACCGGCTCGTGCGACGGTCAGCGAAGCGCGTTATACAGCGCCTCGCCGGAGATGCCGTATTTTGCCTTGAGCTGCCGGCTGTTGCCCGACTCGGTGAAGGTATCCTGCGTTCCCAGGCGCGTCAGGCGCGCCGGATGGGCCGCCTGGGCCATCGCTTCGGCTACCTGACCGCCAAGGCCGCCGTTTACCGTGTGATTCTCCAGCGTGGCGATCAGCGGGCAGTCTTCGACCAGCGCATAAAATTCCTGCTGGTTAAACGGTTTGAGCGTCGCCACGTGGATGAGCTTGCCTTTCTTGCCGCTGGCAACCAGCTTTTCATAGCCTTCGCTGGCCTGTTCCAGCACCGTGCCCTCAAAGAGAATGGCGAACTCGTTGCCGCTGCTGGCGATGGCCGCGATATCGGTGACCCGGGGTATCACGCTCTTATCGCGCACCGGTATCGGTTCACGCGCCACGCGGATATAAACCGGGCCTTTGATTTTTGCCGCCTGCTCAAAGGCGTCGGCTATTTCTTCGGCATCTGCCGGCGTCAGGATCGTCAGGCCCGGCAGCACACGGGTCAGGGCAAGATCCTCCAGCGCATGGTGCGAAGCGCCGTCCGGTCCGTCATCCATTCCCGGATGGCTACCCACCAGCTTGACGTTGGCTTTGGCGTAGCAGGCCTGTCGCAGCTGGGTCCATGCCGTCCCCGTCACAAACATCGCAAAATTGACATAGAAGGGGATATAGCCCTCAAGCGCCTGACCCACGGCAAAACTCATCGCTGAACCTTCCGCAATCCCCATTTCGAAGAAGGCCTCCGGGTAGCGCGCCTGAAACTGGTCGGTGCGGGTTGAACTGGCTAAGTCACTATCGATAGCGACGATGGGGTAGCCTTTTTCTTTCAGGGCAATCAGTGCATTACCGATCTCATCACGCGGTGCTTTCATCACTGTAACTCCTCCATTGCCTGCTGGTATTGTTCGTTGGTCGGGGTTTTTGAGTGCCAGTCGCCGTTATTTTCCATATAGCTGACGCCGGATCCCTTGGTGGTATGGGCAACGATGGCTACGGGCTTGCCTTTCAGATGGCGGGAGAGCATCAGGGTGTCGGCCACCTGGTGCATATCATTACCGTTATGCAGCTCCAGCACGTGCCAGCCGAAGCTGCGGATCTTATCCGCCAGCGGCTCGAGATTAACCACCTCATTGACCGGATCGTGGGAAGAGAAGCCGTTGTAATCGATAATCGCGACCAGATTATCCATTTTCATATGCCCGGCCTGCTGTAGGGTTTCCCAGATTTGCCCTTCGTGCATTTCGCCATCGCCGATGATGGCAAATACCCGATGAGGCTCGTCGCGCCGCTTTTTAGCGGCCGCCATACCGAAGGCGACGGATAGCCCCTGGCCGAGCAAACCGGTCGTCGCGTCGACATCCGGGAGCGATTTTATGCTGGGGTGTCCCTGCAGGCGCGAATTGATCTGGCGGAAGGTATTGAACTCGCTGCGATCGATTTTCCCTTTTTGGTAAAGCATGGCGTACTGCGCGGCAACGGCATGCCCTTTGCTCATGACGACGCGTGCGCGGGGCGAGGCCGCCAGGTCAACCTCCTGATAATAGATCCAGGTGAGAATATCGATTATCGATAAGGCACCGCCCGGGTGGCCAATGCCGGATTCATAAATCATCGTGACGATATCGCGGCGAGCGGCGAGCGCATGGGACTTCAGTTCATCAATGTTCATGTTGTTTCCTTCTTATGGCAGCATTTTGCCGATGTAGTACACAACCAGGCCCAGGGCGACAAAGTCGGTTTCCGGGAAGCTGGTTCCCGACAGGCCGACGGACTCCATGATGGGGTAGATCAACGCAGGGCCAATGCCGATAAGGATCCCGGTGACGAAGCTGCCGGCGATGGCCCCTTTCCAGCCGCCGGAGGCATTACCAAATACCGCTGCGGTGGCGCCGATAAAGAAGTAGGGGATAGCCACCGGAATAATGACGGTTTGCCCGAGGATCGCGAGAAAGCCCATCACCACCAGCCCGCCAACAAATGACGAGATAAATCCCAGTACCGTGGCGGTTGGCGCATACGGGAAAACGACCGGGCAATCGAGGGCAGGTTTGGCGTTGGGAATGAATTTCTCCGAAATGCCGAGGAAGGCCGGGACAATTTCAGACAACAGCAGGCGTACCCCGGTAATGATGATGTACAGAGACGCGGTGAAAGTGAGCGACTGGAACAGAGGGTAAACCAGCCAGTGCATTCCGCCAGCCGCCGCCGTGACCGCCTCTTTCCCGGCGGCGAGCGCCGCAATGTAATAGAAAATACTGACCGAGATTGATACGGAGACGATGTAATCTTTAAAGATCCCCAGCCAGCCGGGCAGGTTCAGCTTTTCGGTCGACTGCTTAGGATCGCCCACCTTTGAACCGATCCATCCGGATGCCGCGTAGGCCAGCGTCACGTAGTGCCCCATCGCAATTTCATCATTACCGGTGATTTTTCTCATCCACGGCTGGGCAATTGCCGGGTACAGACAGGCGGCCAGCCCCAGCAGGATTGAACCGACAATAATGGTGGTCATGTCGCTATAGCCGAGCGCTTTCAAGGTGACGGTCAGCAGGGCCGAGAGATAGAGATTATGCTGTCCGGTGAGAAAGATGTATTTGAAAGGGGTCACGCGGGCAAAGAACAGGTTCCAGCCAAAACCAATCACCATAATGAGCGAGACGCACATCGCGAATTTAGTTTGCGCCAGTCCGGTCAGCGCTTCCGCCAGCGGCATAACGCCTTTCAGACCAAAGCCATCGCTGAATAATGTCTGAAAATTGCCGAGAGAGGTCACGGCCAGCCCGGCCCCACCGGCAAAAACCAGAAAGCCGACAATGGTTTTGAAAGTCCCGGAGAGCACTTTTTCAATGGGCTTTCGTTGGATCAATAAGCCAATTAATGCGATAAAACCAACTAAAAGTGGGGTGACGCCCAGAATGTCGAATACAATAAATCTGAGGAAATCCATATTGCCTCCGGGAGAGGTTAGTTGTGCTGGATTACGCGGATAAGCGCTGATTCCATTTCTTCACTGTTCATCAGGTCGGTGATACCGATAGCTTTAAACCCGGCAGCTTCGACTTCATCGGTGAGATCGCGCATCGTGATCACGAAATCAATATCTCGCCAGGTTCGTAAACCTGAGAGAACGTCGTGTTCCAGTTCGATATCCCAGCCGTGTTTATCGATGATTTTTTGTGCTTTTATTTTGAGCATTAAGGAACTGCCCATACCGGTGCGACAGACGATGAGACCTTTCATGAGATGTTCTCCTGTTTGTAAAAATAATTATTTTTATTTGTTTGTGTGAGATAATAATTATTATCTTTAGCGCGAAACGAAAGATGTGACTGTGTTTGCATTTTGAGCAAGAAAGGCAAAAAATGAGCCAGATAGACAATAATTTGTTGATAAACATACGAAATGGGTCTTCAGAACTCAGCCCGATACTGGAGAAAGTGGGCCGTTTTATTGCGGAAAATCCTGATTTTGTGATGCGGCATACGATTTCAGAACTGGCCGACTCTGTTGATACCAGCGAGGGCAGCATCACCCGTTTTTGTCGGGCGTTTGGATTTAAAGGTTTCTCAGATTTCAGAACGGCGCTGGCGGTTGAGCAGGGGGCTGCCCGCTCGGAAGCCGGCGATGACGACGATATTGCGCCGGTGCTGGCGAGCATTCGCGATAGCAATACCATTATCGATGCTCAGGAGCTGCAAAGCGCAGCGGTGTGGCTGAATGCGCTGAATAACATTGCCATTTATGCGGTGGGTACGGCGGTGCCCGTTGCCCTGTTTCTGCAAATGAATTTAATCAACATGGGCAAAGTTGCCAGCTTCGTCGATCGCTCTTATCCGGCGGCGATCCCGATATCAACCGATCGGCAAAAGACGGGAATTATCGTCGTTCATACCGAACAGGCCTCAGCGGATATGATGCAGGCTTTGACGCTGGCAAAGCAGCAGGGGGTGAAAATATTGTCGCTTACGCGCGGCACGTTTACGCCACTGGCCCGTTTATCGGACTGGAACCTGCAGGCTGCGGTGGCTTTACAGGGGGAAGGTGAATCAGGATTTGCCGAAATTGCGGGAGCAATGATGGTTGCCGATCGGATGCTTCGCGCGCTGGAGGAGCAGGATGAGCGCTATGTGGAGTATCGTAAGGCGCATCAGAAACGCATTTTCTCGATTGAAAGCGTGGCTAATAAGCTGTCGCAATACTTTATGTCGTAATGCTTGCCGAAGCGTTTTCCGCCCGGATAAGACGTTCTGCGCCGCTATCCGGGGAAAATTCTGCTTAGCCGGGCACGCCGCCCGTCGGCTTAGTACATGACCTTATGGCCATACTGCTCGAGGATGCCTTTTACGCGCTCCATGGTCTCTTTCTTCGGCGGATGCACGCCATCAAGCTTGTACTCTTCGCCCATCGCCACCCATTTATGCTTGCCTAGCTCGTGATACGGCAGCAGCTCGATTTTTTCGACGTTGCCCATATCGCGGGTAAACTCGCCGAGGCGGTGTGCGGAATCATCATCATCTGACCAGCCGGGCACCACCACATAGCGGATCCAGACGTTGATATTCTTCTGTGACAAATAGCGGGCAAACTCCAGCGTTCGGTGGTTAGAGACGCCGACCAGATTTTGGTGGATTTCATCATTCATCTGCTTAAGGTCAAGCATCACCAGATCGGTCACTTCAAGCAGCTCGTCAATCACCGGATCGTAGCGTCGAACAAAGCCGTTGGTATCGAGGCAGGTATGAATGCCTTCCTTGCGGCAGGCGCGGAACCAGTCGCGTACGAATTCAGCCTGCAGGATAGCCTCACCGCCGGACGCGGTCACGCCGCCGCCGGAAGCGTTCATAAAATGACGGTAGGTAACGACCTCTTTCATCAGGCTTTCGACGGTCACTTCCGTGCCGCCGTGGGTATCCCAAGTATCGCGGTTATGGCAATACAGGCAGCGCATCAGGCAGCCCTGGAAGAAGGTGATGAAGCGGATCCCAGGGCCATCGACGGTGCCACAGGATTCAAAGGAGTGAATGCGACCAATAGTTGACATTGCGGTGGTATCTCCAGATTCGGTCCGTCCGGGACCTGTGATGCACAGCTCAAACCGGCTGTGTTAAGTCTGTTTTGGCAGTTATCCATTCAGTATAGATAGCGGACAAAAGAGACTGGGGGACAGGGAGGTATTGTTAAAAAGGCCCCACTTGCGTGGAGCCTTTATTGTACGCTTTTTATATCGCGATTTCAGTCAAAACCCATTACATGGTCTGAGTGAAGGTACGAGTGATAACGTCCTGCTGCTGTTCTTTAGTCAGGGAGTTAAAACGTACTGCGTAGCCAGATACGCGGATGGTCAGCTGCGGATATTTTTCCGGGTTTTCCATCGCGTCGAGCAGCATTTCACGGTTCATGACGTTGACGTTCAGGTGCTGACCGCCTTCGATAGAAGCTTCGTGGTGGAAGTAACCATCCATCAGGCCGGCCAGGTTAGTCTTACGAACTTCGTCGTCTTTACCCAGAGCGTTAGGAACGATAGAGAAGGTGTAAGAGATACCATCTTTAGCGTAAGCAAACGGCAGTTTTGCAACGGAGGTCAGAGAGGCAACGGCACCTTTCTGGTCACGGCCGTGCATCGGGTTAGCACCTGGTCCGAACGGAGCGCCAGCGCGACGACCGTCAGGGGTGTTACCGGTTTTCTTACCGTACACAACGTTCGAGGTGATGGTCAGAACGGACTGAGTCGGGATAGCGTTGCGGTAGGTGTGCAGTTTCTGAATTTTCTTCATGAAACGTTCAACCAGATCGACCGCCATGTCATCTACGCGAGAGTCGTTGTTACCAAACTGCGGGTATTCGCCTTCGATTTCGAAGTCGATAGCCAGACCGTCTTCGTCACGAATCGGTTTAACTTTCGCATATTTGATAGCAGACAGGGAGTCAGCCGCAACGGACAGGCCGGCGATACCGCATGCCATAGTACGAACAACATCACGGTCGTGCAGCGCCATCAGAGATGCTTCGTAGCTGTACTTGTCGTGCATGTAGTGGATGATGTTCAGCGCGGTGACGTACTGTTTAGCCAGCCAGTCCATGAAGTGATCCATGCGTTCCATAACTTCATCAAAGTTCAGAACGTCGCCTTTGATCGGTGCAGACTTAGGACCAACCTGCATTTTCAGTTTTTCATCAACGCCGCCGTTGATAGCGTACAGCATGGTTTTCGCGAGGTTAGCACGAGCACCGAAGAACTGCATTTGCTTACCAACAACCATCGGGCTTACGCAGCAAGCGATAGCGTAGTCATCGTTGTTGAAGTCCGGACGCATCAGATCGTCATTCTCATACTGCAGAGAAGAGGTATCGATGGAGACTTTAGCCGCGTATTTTTTGAAGCTCAGCGGCAGTTTTTCAGACCACAGAATAGTGATGTTCGGCTCCGGAGACGGCCCCATGGTGTACAGGGTGTTCAGGAAGCGGAAGCTGTTTTTGGTAACCAGAGTACGGCCATCAACGCCCATACCGCCGATTGATTCAGTTGCCCAAATCGGGTCACCGGAGAACAGTTCATCATATTCAGGAGTACGCAGGAAACGAACCATACGCAGTTTCATGACCAGGTGGTCAATCATTTCCTGAGCGTCCTGCTCGGTGATTTTACCGGCTTTCAGGTCACGTTCGATGAAGATATCCAGGAAGCTGGAGGTACGACCGAAGGACATTGCCGCGCCGTTCTGAGATTTAACGGCAGCCAGGTAACCGAAGTAGGTCCACTGGATAGCTTCTTGCGCAGTTTTGGCCGGAGCGGAGATATCGCAGCCGTATTTTGCTGCCATTTCTTTGATCTGACCCAGCGCACGATACTGCTCGGAGATCTCTTCGCGCAGACGGATGGTCGCTTCCAGATCTTCGCCGTTTTCCAGTCTTTCTTGCAGAGACAGGAACTGAGCGTATTTGTCTTTCATCAGGAAGTCGATACCGTACAGCGCAACGCGACGGTAGTCACCGATGATACGGCCGCGGCCGTAGGCATCCGGCAGACCGGTCAGCACGCCAGATTTACGACAGTTCAGGATGTCTTTGGTGTAAACATCAAAAACGCCCTGGTTGTGAGTTTTACGGTACTCGGTGAAGATTTTTTTCAGCATCGGGTCCAGCTCGCGATCGTACGCTTTGCAAGAACCTTCAACCATTTTAATGCCGCCGAACGGGATGATCGCACGTTTCAGCGGAGCTTCAGTCTGCAGACCAACGATTTTCTCGAGCGCTTTCTCGATGTAGCCTGCGTCGTGAGAAGTGATGGTGGATGCAAGGGAAGTGTCAAAATCAACAGGCGCGTGAGTGCGGTTTTCCTGTTTAACACCTTCCATTACGTTGTCCCACAGCTTGGTGGTCGCGTCAGTGGCGCCAGCCAGGAAGGACTCGTCACCTTCGTACGGGGTATAGTTTTTCTGGATAAAGTCACGGACGTTGACTTCGTTCTGCCAGTCACCTTTCGCAAAACCTTCCCAGGCTGTGGCTAACTTTTCATTAAGCTCGGACATGTAACACCTACCTTCTTAAGTGGATTTTTTATTTACTGCCTGAAACAACCCTTAGTGATGGTCGTCGCCACGCAGGTAAATGACCCAGTATGTCAGCCCAACCAGCAGACCACCGCCAATAATGTTCCCGATAGTTACCGGAATCAGGTTATCAGTGATGAAGTTCATGATGGTCAGGTGAGAGAAACTTTCCGGAGTTGAACCAACGGCGGTCCAGAATTCCGGGCTTGCAAAGTCGCGGATTACGATACCCATCGGGATCATAAACATGTTAGCGATACTGTGCTCGAAGCCGCTGGCAACAAACATGGCTACGGGGAGAACCATAATCATTGCTTTGTCCATCAGGCTGCGGCCGGAGTAGCTCATCCACACCGCGAGGCAGACCATCAGGTTCGCCAGGATACCCAGGCTGACGGCTTCAATAAATGTATGATGCATTTTGTGGTCAGCGGTTTGCAGGACGTTGAGCCCCCAACCGCCGTTAGCGGCCATATATTCACCCGACAGCCACATCAGCAGCACGAACAGCAGTGCGCCTATCAGGTTACCAACATAGACGTTGAGCCAGTTTATTGCCAGTTGACCCCAGGTAATCCGTCCGCTGGCTTTCGCCACAACGATCAGTACGGTGGAGGTAAACAGGTCGGCGCCGCAGATGACGCACAGAATCAAGCCGAGTGAAAAGCAGATCCCCCCGATAAGCTTGGCAATACCGAAAGGCATCGCGGCAGTACCGGTCGTCGCGGTGATGTAGAAGACAAAAGCAATGGAGATAAAGACACCAGCGGTAATCGCCAGATAAAAGGTCTTCATCGGGTGCTTTGTCGCTTTATAGACACCCGCTTCTTCGGCGACTTTCGCCATCGCTGCGGGGAGTAAAAGATCAAAAGGGTTGTCAGCTTTCACACTAACTCTCTCTTTATATAAGTTGGCGGTGAGATACTAACAAAGCATTATAGAAGGGAAATTGATGTAGATCATATCCCACCGGAACTATAAGCCCGTTTAGCGTATGGTTTTTGGGGTAATTGATGATAACTATTTGTTTTTTAATGGGAAAATAAAGTTTAAAATTTACAAATTATGTTGATTTTTTTCATTTTTGGGCTAAAGCATCGGTTAATTAAAATGGGGTATTTTTATTAAAATTAACATCTCCAAGGTGCTGTGCGATCAATTTTCACTGTAAATTAACTTTGCAACTACAAGTTATTGGCCCCGTGAATCAAATATAAAAAAACGGAGCCGTAAACGACTCCGTGATGGGGCACTCTGCGGTAGGGCTAAACGCTATTCAGCCCAGTACGCCGCTTTAGCACGCTGCAGCTTTTCGTAGGCTTTCAGTAAGGACTGATGGGCCGGGAACGCATGCAGATCGCTATCTACCGCCTGCAGGCCGTAGAACGGCGCTTCACCGCTTAGCGCAGCGCTGGCGGCTTCCACCGCATCTGCGCCGTACATGCGGACAAAGGCATTCAGATACTGCAGCGGCTGGCGTTCTTCTTCCTGGCTCAGCAGCAGCAGCGTTTGCAGGCAGCGGTAGTAGTTTGCGCGCTCTGCGCTGAAGATTGACGCATTGAACTCAATGGTCCATTCCGTCCAGATCAGTGCCTGCTCCAGATCGCCGCCAGCCAGCGCCAGCATCGCTTTCAGTTCGCCAATACGCAGCGTATACCAGCCGTTGTCTTTGCCCGTTGCCAGACCCAGCAGTTCGCGGACGCGGGTGAAGTCGTCGTTGCCTTCATCGTCCAGCTGCTCAATCAGCGCCAGATAGTCCTCTTTCTCCCACTCGCTGCCCGGCAGAGAGAGGAGCGTTTCGCGCAGATGGCTGCCCATGCTGTTGTTCGCCAGCCACAGATCTTCTGCCGGATAGATATCCGACATGCCCGGGACGATGATCCGGCATGCGTAGACGCTCAGGTGCTCGTAATCGGCGATGTAGACCTCTTTATCTTCTTCTTTAAAGATGGCCATCAGGGTGGCGAACTCTTCTTCCGTAGTGCCGGAGAAGTTCCAGTCGACGAACGGATAGTCGGCATCCTGTTTGAACATATCCCAGGAGATCAGGCCGCTGGAGTCGATAAAGTGGGTTTCAAGGTTGGCGTGCTCAGCAACTTCTTCGTCATCGAAGGTTGGCGGCGTGAAGACGTCGAGATCCTTCAGGCTACGGCCCTGCAGCAGTTCGGTGACGGTGCGCTCCAGCGCGACGCCGAAGTCAGGATGCGCGCCGAAGGAGGCGAAGCAGGTTCCGTTTTCCGGGTTAAACAGCACCACGCAGATCACCGGATACTTGCCGCCCAGCGAGCCGTCGTAGGCAAAAATCGGGAAACCTTCCGCTTCCAGCTTATTAATCGATTCCACCACGCCCGGATAGCGGGCCATCACTTCGGCAGGGATTTCCGGCAGGCTGATGCTTTCCGCAATGATGCGGTTCTTGATATGGCGCTCAAAGACTTCCGACAGGCCCTGAACGCGCGCTTCGTTAGCGGTGTTGCCCGCAGACATCCCGTTAGAAACGTACAGGTTGCCAATGATATTCATCGGAATATAGACGGTTTCACCGTCGGACTGACGGGTGAACGGCAGGCCACAAACGCCGCGATCGTCATTGCCGGACTGCAGATCGACCAGCATGCTGGCGGTCAGCTGATCGTCAGGATCGTAGAAGGCGCGCAGGCGAGGATCGAGCAGCCCCTGCGGCACTTCGTCATCTTCGGTCAGCGGGAACCATTTTTCGTTTGGATAGTGAACAAACGGCCCGTTAGCGATGGTTTCGCCTAACCAGAAGTCGGCGAAGAAATAGTTGGTCGACAGACGTTCGAAGTACTCGCCCAGCGCAGAGGCCAGCGCCGCTTTTTTGGTCGCGCCTTTACCGTTGGTGAAGCACAGCGAGCAGGCTTTATCGCGGATATGAACTGACCATACGTGCGGTACCGGATTCAGCCACGAGGCCTCTTCAATATCAAATCCGAGGTCGAGCAATTTCTGCTGGAAGCGAGCGATGGAATCTTCCAGGGCGGCGTCTTTGCCGGGGATAAACGTTTGAGTCATAGCGGTCACTTTTTTCGTACGTAAAGCGCGCAATGATACGGGGTTTGTGTGTCAGGCGCTATCTTCGTGAAGGCCCCGGCGAAAATAAAAGCCTGGGCTATGCTTACAGCCAGTAACCTACTGTTAAGGCATTAAAAAATGAAAGCGTTCGATCTTCATCGCATGGCGTTTGATAAAGTTCCGCCGGAGTTTTTAGGGGAAGTCGCGCTGCGCAGCCTCTATACCTTCCTGCTGGTTTTCCTGTTCCTTAAAATTACCGGGCGGCGCGGCGTCCGCCAGATGTCGCTCTTTGAAGTGCTGATCATTTTGACGCTAGGCTCTGCGGCCGGGGACGTCGCCTTTTATGACGACGTGCCGCTGATCCCGGTGTTCGTCGTGTTTGTCACTCTGGCGCTGCTCTACCGCCTGGTAATGTGGCTGATGTCAAAAAGCGAGAGGCTGGAAAACCTGCTGGAAGGAAAGCCGGTGGTCATCGTAGAGGCAGGGGAGCTGGCGTGGGAGAAAGTCCGCAGCGCCAACATGACCGAGTTCGAGTTTTTTATGGAGCTTCGTCTCTACAGCGTGGAGCAGCTCGGCCAGGTGCGGCTGGCGATAATGGAAACTAACGGTCAAATCAGTATGTACTATTACGCTGATGAAGAGGTGAAGCCGGGGCTATGCATTCTGCCGGACGGCTGCTATGAGCGTTTTGTGACCATTCCTGAGCGCGGCGAATATGCCTGCGTGCGCTGTAGTCAGGTGATCGAGATTGAGGCCGGTAAAAAGCAATTATGTCGACGCTGTCAAAATCCAGAATGGGCGAGGGTTAGCAGAGCTAAACGCATCACCTGACAGCCTTTTTGTCGGTTTTGTTCCGGAGGGGTAGTGAATTGTTTTGTGTGAAGCCGATCATATTTTTCCGGTCATAAGTTTTAGGCATTGCGATGCGTGTCGCTGAATGATAAAACCGATGTACCCGTCATACTTCAGGCTGCATGCGCGCTGGCTGCATTCATTCAATCCGCCCGCATACTTCAGCAGGCCCCAGCGGATTAATCCACTGGTCGCCCGCCTGCAGCCCGAATTATCAGGGTCAGATACCGGAATAACTTATGCACGCGACAGTTCGCGAGCAAATAACATAGCAACGTGGTGAGGGGAAATGGCTCAGGTCTATAACTTTAGTTCGGGCCCGGCAATGCTGCCGGCGGAAGTTCTCAAACTGGCTCAGCAGGAGCTTTGCGACTGGCAGGGTCTGGGAACGTCGGTAATGGAGATCAGTCACCGTGGTAAAGAGTTTATCCAGGTGGCCGAGGCGGCGGAGCAGGATTTTCGCGATCTGCTCAACATCCCCTCCAACTACAAAGTTTTATTCTGCCATGGCGGCGGTCGCGGCCAGTTTGCCGGCGTACCGCTGAACCTGCTCGGTGATAAAACCACCGCTGACTACGTTGACGCTGGCTACTGGGCAGCAAGCGCCATTAAAGAAGCGAAAAAATACTGTTCGCCAAATACCATCGACGCCAAAGTGAGCGTTGATGGCCTGCGGGCCGTCCGTCCGATGAGCGAATGGCAGCTGACGCCGGGCGCGGCCTACCTGCACTATTGCCCGAATGAAACCATCGACGGCATCGCCATTGATGAAACGCCGAACTTCGGCGATGACGTCGTTGTCGCCGCTGATTTCTCCTCGACTATTTTGTCTGCGCCGATCGATGTCAGCCGCTTTGGCGTTATCTACGCTGGCGCGCAGAAAAACATTGGTCCGGCGGGGCTGACGCTGGTAATCGTTCGCGAAGACCTGCTGGGTAAAGCGAACGTCGCCTGCCCGTCAATACTCGATTACTCCGTGCTTGATGCCAATGATTCCATGTTCAACACGCCGCCGACCTTTGCGTGGTACCTGTCAGGCCTGGTCTTCAAATGGCTGAAAGAGCAGGGCGGCGTTGCGACAATGGATAAAATCAACCAGCAAAAAGCCGATCTGCTCTACGGCGCGATCGACGGCAGCAGCTTCTATCGTAACGACGTGGCGGCGGCCAACCGCTCCCGCATGAACGTCCCGTTCCAGCTGGCCGACAGCGCGCTGGATAAGCTGTTCCTCGAAGAGTCCTTCGCCGCCGGCCTGCATTCACTGAAGGGGCACCGCGTCGTGGGCGGCATGCGCGCATCTATCTACAATGCGATGCCGCTGGCTGGCGTGAAGGCGCTGACCGACTTTATGCAGGACTTTGAACGTCGTCACGGCTAATCATCGTTGTGCTTTTCATCCCCGCAGCCGGTCTGCGGGGTTTTTATTCCGTTTTTTTGAGAGTTGAGTTTGATGGAATCCCTGACGTTACAACCCATCGCGCGCGTGGATGGCACCGTGAACCTGCCTGGGTCTAAAAGTGTCTCTAACCGCGCTTTGCTGCTGGCGGCATTAGCCCGTGGCACCACGGTGCTGACCAACCTGCTGGACAGCGACGATGTACGCCACATGCTGAATGCCCTGAGCGCCCTGGGAGTTCATTACACCCTGTCCTCCGATCGCACCCGCTGCGAAGTGACCGGCAACGGTGGTCCGCTACAGGCGAATAGCGCGCTGGAGCTGTTTCTTGGCAATGCCGGGACCGCAATGCGCCCGCTGGCGGCAGCCCTGTGCCTGGGAAGCAACGATATTGTGCTGACCGGCGAACCGCGGATGAAAGAGCGTCCGATTGGTCATCTGGTTGATGCGTTACGTCAGGGAGGCGCGCAAATTGAGTATCTGGAGCAGGAAAATTACCCGCCTCTGCGCCTGAACGGCGGCTTCGCCGGCGGCAGCGTTGAGGTTGACGGCAGCGTTTCCAGCCAGTTCCTCACTGCTCTGCTGATGGCTGCGCCGCTGGCGCCGCAGGATACCGTTATCACCATTAAAGGCGATCTGGTTTCCAAACCCTATATTGATATTACGCTGCACCTGATGAAGACCTTCGGCGTTAACGTTGAAAACCAGTCCTATCAGCGTTTTGTCGTCCGCGGCAACCAGCAGTATCTCTCCCCGGGCGACTACCTGGTTGAGGGCGATGCCTCTTCCGCGTCCTACTTCCTCGCGGCGGGCGCCATTAAGGGCGGTACGGTAAAAGTGACCGGTATCGGCCGTAACAGCGTGCAGGGCGATATCCGCTTTGCCGACGTGCTGGAAAAAATGGGCGCTATCGTGAGCTGGGGCGATGACTATATTGCCTGTACCCGCGGTGAGCTGAACGCCATCGATATGGATATGAACCATATCCCGGATGCGGCAATGACTATCGCCACCGCGGCGCTGTTTGCCAAAGGCACCACCACGCTGCGCAATATTTATAACTGGCGCGTGAAAGAGACCGATCGTCTGTTTGCTATGGCTACCGAACTGCGCAAAGTCGGCGCTGAGGTGGAGGAGGGCGAGGATTACATCCGCATTACGCCTCCGGTGGAGCTGCAGTTTGCTGAGATTGGCACCTATAACGATCACCGCATGGCGATGTGCTTCTCGCTGGTGGCGCTTTCCGACACGCCGGTGACGATCCTCGATCCGAAGTGCACGGCGAAAACCTTCCCCGACTATTTCGAGCAGCTGGCGCGGATTAGCACCCTGGCGTAAGCGCCTGCGGTTGCGCAAACGTAAAGCTTTGTCATCTCCGGGCTGATATTCCGTCAGCCCGCTATAATTGCGCAATTATTCTGCATTTCATTTCCGGTCGTCCGTATTTTGCATCCAATGCTCACTTTCCGTCGTATAGATGCGTATAATGCGCGGCGTTTATATTCTATGCGCCTTGCTGAAGGAGAAAAAGATGACGGCAGCTATTCCGGTAATCACCATTGATGGGCCTGGCGGTGCGGGTAAGGGAACGTTGTGCAAGGCGATGGCGGAAGCTTTAGGCTGGCATTTGCTGGATTCCGGCGCTATCTATCGCGTTCTGGCGCTGGCGGCGCTGCATCATCATGTGGATGTTGAATCTGAAGAAGCCCTGGTGCCGCTGGCCGCGCATCTGGACGTGCGCTTTATTTCCACCGACGGCAGCCTCGAAGTTATCCTGGAAGGTGAGGACGTCAGCGCGGCGATCCGCACGCAGGAAGTGGCGAATACCGCCTCGAAAGCCGCGGCTTTTCCCCGGGTGCGTGAAGCCTTGCTGCGCCGTCAGCGGGCGTTTCGCGAGCTGCCGGGTCTGATTGCCGACGGGCGGGATATGGGCACCGTGGTATTCCCCGATGCGCCGGTGAAAATTTTCCTTGATGCGTCCGCGCAAGAACGTGCGCATCGGCGCATGCTGCAGTTGCAGGAAAAGGGCTTTAGTGTTAACTTTGACCGCCTTTTATCCGAGATAAAAGAGCGTGACGACCGCGATCGTAATCGCAGCGTGGCGCCGCTTGTCCCGGCTGCTGATGCTTTAGTTCTCGATTCTACTGAACTAAACATTGAGCAAGTAATTGAAAAAGCGCTACAATATGCGCGCGAGAAATTGGCAGTCGCTTAGCCGTTACCGGCAAAGCGCAGCGGCCTCCGAATTATAGCAGTACCCCCGCAGCAACGGAGTGTTAGCGGGTATGTTAAACAACCCCATCCGGCATGGAGCCAGGTGGACGTTAAATATGAAACCTGAAGATTAAACATGACTGAATCTTTTGCTCAACTATTTGAAGAATCCTTAAAAACAATCGAAACCCGTCCGGGTTCCATCGTTCGTGGCGTTGTTGTTGCTATCGACAAAGATATCGTACTGGTTGACGCCGGTCTGAAATCTGAGTCTGCCATTCCGGCAGAGCAGTTCAAAAACGCCCAGGGCGAGCTGGAAATCCAGGTCGGTGACGAAGTTGACGTTGCTCTGGATGCAGTAGAAGACGGCTTCGGTGAAACCCTGCTGTCCCGTGAAAAAGCTAAACGTCACGAAGCTTGGATCACGCTGGAAAAAGCTTACGAAGAAGCTGAAACTGTAGTCGGTGTTATCAACGGCAAAGTTAAAGGTGGCTTCACTGTTGAGCTGAATGGTATTCGCGCGTTCCTGCCGGGTTCCCTGGTTGACGTTCGTCCGGTTCGCGACACGCTGCACCTGGAAGGCAAAGAGCTTGAGTTCAAAGTAATCAAGCTGGACCAGAAGCGTAACAACGTTGTTGTTTCCCGTCGTGCCGTTATCGAATCCGAAAACAGCGCAGAACGCGATCAGCTGCTGGAAAACCTGC
>OLIJ01000085.1_pt1 | contig 71481 bp, 64 predicted proteins | sample 1609731 | NCBI WGS metagenome assembly OLIJ01 (sample SAMEA4350159, study PRJEB24818) | metagenome | biome: human; feature: gut; material: faeces | place: Denmark | collected 2013-09
GTTAAAGAGCAGCTGCGACGCGCTTTAGCGCTCTGTCGCGAGGTCCCGTATATTACGTTTTCCTCATTCAGAGTCAAGCGTTTATTTTGCTTTTCTCCGTCGGCTTTCGCGGCTGATATTCAGCGCTGAAGCCTGCTGACCCGGCGGCGTGCTGGCCGTTGTTCCGTGTCAGTGGAGGCGCATTATAGGGAGTTCTCCGACGTTGACAAGTCCTGTTTTCAAAAAACTTTTCAACCGTCTCTTTTTTCACCAAAACGGGCCAGGGAGTGGCAAAAAACCGGCGATTTGCCGTTTTAAACAACGAAACGCCCCACCAGGTGGCATACTGATAGAGTAAAAAAGAGAAAGGAACGGCATTTATGTCTTTAAGCGCACAGCAACTAGCGGCACAAAAAAACATCTCCTGGGTATTGGCGGAGAAACTGGCCCAAAAAATTCTGACCGGCGAATATCAGCCGGAAAGCATTCTCCCCGGTGAAATGGAGCTGGGCGAGCAATTCGGCGTGAGCCGAACGGCGGTACGAGAGGCGGTCAAGACGCTGACAGCGAAAGGTATGCTGTTGCCGCGCCCGCGCATCGGTACCCGGGTTATGCCACGCAGTAGCTGGAACTTTCTCGATAAAGAGCTGCTCTCCTGGTGGTTAACGGAAGATAACTTCGAAGAGGTGGTGACCCATTTCCTCGTCATGCGCAGCAGCCTCGAGCCGCAGGCCTGCTTCCTGGCCGCCACCCTGGGCAGCGCGGAGCAGAAAGCGCAGCTCAATAGCTTAATGGAAGAGATGGGCGAGCTGAAAAGGCGCTTCCAGCGTGAACGCTGGATTGAAGTCGATATGGCCTGGCATGAACACATCTATGAAATGAGCGGTAATCCCTTCCTTATCTCTTTCGCCTCGCTATTCCATTCGGTCTATCACACGTACTTCACTTCTATTACCCAGAATGAAGTGGTGAAGCTGGATCTCCATCAGGCAATTGTCGACGCGATTCTGAACAGCGACGGCCCGCAAGCGCTCAGCGCCTGCCAGGCTCTGCTGAGCGCACCAAACCATTCAGGTAAATAAAGGGCTCCGCATGACCGAGAAGAAAGGGCGTAGTATGGCCGGACTGCCGTGGATTGCGGCAATGGCCTTTTTTATGCAGGCGCTGGACGCCACCATTCTGAATACCGCCCTTCCGGCAATAGCCCATAGCCTCAACCGTTCGCCGCTGGCAATGCAATCCGCGATCATCAGCTATACGCTAACGGTGGCGATGCTCATTCCGGTCAGCGGGTGGCTAGCCGACCGCTTCGGCACGCGTAAAGTGTTTATTATTGCCGTTGGCCTGTTTACGCTCGGCTCCCTCGCCTGCGCGCTTTCCAGCTCCCTGATGGAGCTGGTCATCTTTCGCGTCATTCAGGGGATTGGCGGCGCGATGATGATGCCGGTCGCGCGGCTGGCATTATTGCGAGCCTATCCGCGCAGCGAGCTGCTGCCGGTGCTGAACTTCGTGACGATGCCGGGGCTGGTCGGCCCTATTCTTGGGCCCGTTCTCGGCGGCGTGCTGGTTACCTGGGCCAGCTGGCACTGGATTTTCCTGATCAATATTCCCATTGGCATTATTGGCATCCTTTACGCGCGTAAATGCATGCCGGACTTCACTACCCCACGCCGTCGCTTCGATACCAGCGGATTTTTGCTCTTTGGGTTGAGCCTGGTACTGTTTTCCAGCGGCATCGAACTGTTTGGCGAGAAAATCGTCGCCACCTGGATCGCGCTGACGATTATCGCCCTTAGCGTCCTTTTGCTGCTGGCCTATATCCGCCATGCCCGCCGCCATCCAACCCCGCTGATCTCGCTTTCTTTATTTAAGACTCGAACCTTTTCAGTGGGTATCGCCGGCAATCTGGCAACGCGTCTGGGTACGGGGTGCGTGCCGTTCCTGATGCCGCTGATGCTGCAGGTCGGTTTTGGCTATCCGGCGATTATCGCCGGCTGCATGATTGCGCCGACCGCCGTCGGTTCTATTATCGCAAAATCCACCGTCACGCAGATTCTACGCTGGCTCGGCTACCGGAAAACGCTGGTAGGGATAACGATATTTATCGGCCTGATGATCGCCCAGTTCTCGTTCCAGTCGCCCGCGATGCCCGTCTGGATGCTGCTGCTGCCGCTGTTTGTTCTGGGGATGGCGATGTCCACTCAGTTCACCTCAATGAACACCATTACGCTTGCCGATCTGACCGATGATAATGCCAGCAGCGGCAACAGCCTGCTGGCGGTCACTCAGCAGCTATCGATCAGCCTCGGGGTGGCGATTAGCGCGGCGGTACTGCGCTTTTATGAAGGGTTTGACAGCGCCAATACCGTGGAGCAGTTTCACTACACCTTTATTACGATGGGCGCGATCACCGTCGTGTCCGCGCTGGTGTTTATGCTGTTAAAGGCGAAGGATGGCCGTAACCTGATAAAGGAACGGCACAAACGTTAAGCTGAACCGCGAACGATAAGCTCGGGCGTGAGCTGCACGCGCTGCTGCTGCTGTCCGGGATCGGCCATCCGGTGGATCAGCACATCAATCGCCAGCTCACCCAGCTCATCCTTCGGCTGATGGATAGTCGTCAGCGGTGGCGTCATATAGCGGGCCAGCTCAATATCGTCATAGCCCACCAGCGCCATATCCTGCGGAATTCGCAGCCCGGCCTGATAGAGCGACTGATACGCCCCAAACGCCATAGCGTCGTTGCCGACAAAAACCGCCTGCGGTCGTTCAGATAGGGCCAGCAGCTTCTGCATCGCGCTGAATCCACCGCCAAACTCAAAGTCGCTGGTAATCACGTATCCCTCCGCTACCTCAAGCCCGGCGCGGGACATCGCGGCGTGATACCCCTCCAGACGCAGCCGTGACGGCGTTTTATCCAGCGGACCGGCGATGCAGGCAATCCGGGTATACCCCTGGTCTATCAGGTACTGGGTCGCCATATCGCCCCCCAGCAGCGAGTTATCCTGAATCAGATCGCTGTCGCCATCAAACGGCGCCCAGTCCATCATCACTGTTGGAACCGAAGGATAGCGCTGCATAATTTCTGGCGAAGGCTGATGCGTCTCGGTACAGAGCAGCAGTAAACCATCGACGCGCTTTTGCATTAGCGTTTCCAGATTACTGTTCATGCGCTGCTCATCACCTTCCGTATTGCACAGCACCAGGCTATAGCCGCGTTCAAAACAGCTACGCTCCACGCCGCGCACCAGCTCAGAATAAAACGGGTTGGTACTTGCAGTGATGAGCATACCGATGGTACGGGTTTGGTTTAACTTGAGGCTACGCGCCAGAGCGGACGGCGCGTAGTTAAGATTTTTGATCGCCGCGTCCACTTTGGCGGTAATCGCCTCGCTGACGAAACGATCTTTATTAATGACGTGGGAAACCGTCGAGGTGGAAACGCCCGCCTCGCGGGCCACATCCTTCATGGTAGCCAAGCGTTACCCCTGTTGACGTAAAAATTCGTCGATTTCTTTTCGCCACGGCACTGAAGGCTGAGCACCTTTGCGGGTAACGGCAATGGCGGCGGCGGCATGGGCAAAGCGGATAGCTTCTGCCAGCGCGGTGCCCTCCAGTAAGGCGGTCACTAAGGCGCCGTTAAAGGTATCGCCCGCGGCAATGGTATCGATGGCCTGAACCTTAAAGCCCGGGACCCGGCGGCCTTCGCCATCGTGGCTCACCCAGACGCCGCGGCCACCCAGCGTAATAATAACGGTACCGATGCCTTTCTTATGGAGCGCGATAGCCGCTTTGGCCGCATCGTCATCGTTTTCGACGCGAATACCGGTCAGCTTCTCCGCTTCCGTTTCGTTAGGCGTGATGATATCCACCAGCGCCAGCAGCTCATCCGACAACTCGCGCGCCGGGGCCGGATTCAGCACCACGGTTGTTTGATGCTGATGGGCGATTTTAGCCGCAGCCAGCACGCTTTCCAGCGGCGACTCCAGCTGCATCAGCAGCGCCTGGGCGTCGGCAATCCGCGTCTTCTCGGCCTCAACCTGGGCGACAGAAAGAGCGGCATTGGCGCCGGCATGAATGCCGATCACATTCTCACCTTCACCGTTAACAAAGATTAGCGCTACGCCGGTCGATTCATCTTTTACCGCGCGAACCGGCGCGATGTCGATGTTATCGCTCGCCAGCTGGCGGCGAACGCTCTCGCCGATATCGTCATCGCCGGTACAGGCGATAAACGCAATATTTGCCCCGCTGCGCCCGGCGGCAACGGCCTGGTTGGCGCCTTTACCGCCGAAAGCCACCTGATAGTGGTTGCCGGTGACGGTTTCGCCCGGCGTCGGGAAAGATTTAAGGTTAAGAATGTGATCGGCATTGATGCTGCCAAGGACGACAAGTTTGCCTGCGGTTTTCATCATTTGAGTTCCCGGTAAAGCGCGCCACCGGACTCCGGTGGCGCATGCCCTGCTTTTCTTTTTTATGTTGTCCCTCGGACCGTTGCCGGCCCGAATCGCATATTACTACTGCTTAATGACCAGTTTCAGCTCAACCGGATAGCTGGCATCCACTTTTTCACCCTTCAGCACTTTATCGGCAGTCTCGACGCCTTTCACGCCGATCTGCTCAGGCAGCTGGGCGATTGTCGCAGCTAGTTTGCCACTATTTACCGCTTTTTCGCCATCCGGAGTGCCGTCAAATCCAACCACCATCACATCGGATTTCCCCGCTGTTTGTAAAGCACGCAGTGCGCCCAGCGCCATTTCGTCGTTCTGAGCAAATACCGCCTGCACGTCCGGATGCGCCGTCAGCAGGTTCTGCATGACGTTCAGGCCTTTGGTACGGTCAAAATCTGCCGGCTGGCTCGCCAGCACGTTAAATTTGTGAGCCGCTACGGCCTGCTTAAATCCTTCGCCACGCTCGCGCGCCGCGGATGTCCCTGCGATACCCTGCAGCTCAATAACCTTAGCGTTCTCACCCGCTTTCTTCGCAATATAGTCGCCGGCCATTTTACCGCCGAGCACGTTATCAGACGCAATATGGCTAATCACGTCGCCTTTCGCCGCCTGACGGTCAAGGGTAATAACCGGTATCTTCGCCTGATTAGCCATCTTCACGGCGTTACCTACCGCATCAGAGTCGGTCGGGTTGATCAGCAGCAGCTTAGCGCCGCGCACCGTCAAATCCTGCACGTTGGCCAGCTCTTTCGCCGGGTTATTTTGTGAATCCAGCACCACCAGGTTGTAGCCCAGCTTGTCGGCTTCTTTCTGGGCGCCATCTTTCAGGGAGACAAAGAACGGGTTGTTAAGGGTCGAGATAACCAAGGCAATGGTATCTTTCGCCATCGCGTTTGCGCTCACGGTCGCGCTTAAAGCAACAGCAGATACCAGGGTCGCCAGTTTTTTCATATTCATAGTTAAGATGTCCTGTAGAGTTCTTAGTTACTGCTTTTTGTTATCTACCAGCACCGCCAGCAAAATTACCACCGCTTTTACGATCATCTGGTAATAGGAAGAAACGCCTAATAGGTTCAAACCGTTATTCAGGAAGCCGAGGATCAGCGCGCCGATTAGGGTACCGACGATACGGCCCTTGCCGCCGGCCAGGCTGGTACCGCCCAGCACCACCGCCGCAATGGCATCCAGTTCATAGCCGGTCCCCGCGGTCGGCTGCGCGGAAGAGAGGCGCGCCACCTCGATAATTCCCGCCAGCGAAGCCAGCAGGCCGCACAGAGAATAGACGATGATTTTGACTTTATTCACGCTGATACCGGACAGACGCGTGGCCGCTTCGTTGCCGCCCAGCGCGTAGATATAGCGGCCCAGGCGCGTGTGGTGCAGCATGTACCAGGCAGCAAGGAAGACGATAGCCATAATCCACACTGGCGTTGGGATCCCCAGCGGGCGGCCGATACCAAACCAGCCAAACAGATCGGCATTATCCGTAAACCCGGTATTTACCGGGCTGCCGTTGGTGTAGACCATCGTCACGCCGCGCAGCAGCAGCATCATCACCAGAGTGGCGATAAAGGCCTGCACGCGCCCCTTAGCCACAATAACTCCGGTCACCGCACCGATGGCCGCACCCAGCGCCAGCGCTCCGGCAATCGCCACCAGCGCATTAACCTCAAGGCCGACAATCGACGCCGCTACCGCACCGGTCAGCGCCAGCAGGGAACCCACGGACAGGTCGATCCCCGAAGTGAGAATAACCAGCGTCATTCCCACCGCCATAATGGCGTTAACCGACGTCTGCTGCAGGATATTGAACAGGTTATTGACGGTAAAAAAGTTGGGGCTCATGGTCGAGACAATCGCTATCAGCACCAGCAGGGCAATCAGCGATTTTTGCTCCATCAGCCATGCCTTTGTGAAATAGCGGCGACCAGCAGCAGCCTGGGTTGTCATCTTTTTTACTCCTGATTCACACGGTTAAGCTTGCCCACAGCGGCAGCCATCAATACTTCCTGGGTGGCCTGCTCGCGTGTAAATTCACCGCCGAGATGCCCTTCATGCATCACAATGATGCGATCGCTCATGCCTAACACTTCCGGCATCTCCGAAGAGACCAGAATGATGCTCAGACCATCGGCCTTAAACTGGTTAATCAGCTGGTAGATCTCTTTCTTCGCCCCAACGTCCACGCCGCGGGTAGGCTCATCAAGGATCAGGACCTTCGGGCGGGTCATCAGCCCGCGGGCGATGGCCACCTTCTGCTGGTTACCGCCGGAGAGCAGGCCGATCGCCTGCTCCATCGATGGCGTTTTGACATTGAACAAGCGGATGAAATCGCTCACAGCCTGCTGTTCATCTTTATGCTTCAGCTGGCCGCCGGCGCGGCTGAAATAGCGCAGCGCGGTCAACGACATGTTTTCCTTTACCGACATGCCGAGGACTAAGCCATCGCGCTTACGGTCTTCGGAGATATAAACGATGCCGTTTGCCAGGCCATCCTGCGGGGAGCGGGTGACTACCTCGTGTCCATCAAGGGTGACGGAACCGCTGCTGCGCGGCAGCGCGCCGTACAGGACCTTCATCAGCTCCGTGCGCCCGGCGCCCATCAGCCCGGCGACGCCCAGAATTTCCCCCTGACGCAGGGTGAAGGAGACATTTTCCACGCCCGGCCCGCACAGGTTATCGACCTTCAGGCGCACGGCGCCCGGCGCTTTATCCAGGCGCGGATACTGGTCTTCCAGCTTACGGCCGACCATCATCTCGATCAGCTGGTCTTCATCCAGGCTCGCCACCTCGCGCTCGGCGATAAACTGCCCGTCGCGAAAGACGGTAACGTCGTCGCAAATCTCGAAGATCTCTTTCATACGGTGGGAGATATAGACAATCCCGCGACCCTGAGATTTCAGCTCGCGGATGACGCGGAACAGGGAGGCCGTTTCGGTGTCGGTCAGGGCGTCCGTCGGCTCATCCATGATGATGACCTTCGACTCAAAGCTCAGCACCTTGGCAATTTCAACCATCTGCTGGTCGCCGATCGACAGATCGCCCACCAGCTTTTGGCTGTTAAAACGTAAATTCAGCTTCGCCAGCAGCTTGTCCGCTTCGGCATACATCGTTTTCCAGTCGATTTTGCCAAACCGGTTAACGAATTCACGGCCGAGGAAAATATTTTCCGCGATCGTCAGCTGGGGGATCAGGTTGAGTTCCTGATGAATAATGCCGATACCGGCTTCCTGGGAAGATTTCGGCCCGTTGAAGGTGGTTTCTTTCCCTAGCCACGATAAAGAGCCGGCGTCGCGGGCGTAGATCCCGGTCAGCACCTTCATCATGGTGGACTTACCGGCACCGTTTTCTCCTACCAGCGCCATCACCCGGCCGGCATAGACGTTGAGCGCGGCGCCGGAGAGCGCTTTGACGCCTGGGAACGCTTTATCGATCCCTTTTAATTGCAATAAGGCTTCCATATCGGCGACCTCAGAACGTCACGCCGGCACAGAGAATGACGTTCGCAAACGGGGAACACTCCCCGCTGCGAATCACCGCCTGACTATCCGCGGTTTGTTTTTTAAACTGCTCATGACTGGTGTAACGAATTTCAATGGTGTTTCCCTGGTATTGCTGCAGCAGCTCAAGGTGAGTGAGCAACGTCGCATGGAGCTGCGGATTATGAGTTTTAATCTCTTCCGCAAGGATCGCCGCCTCAACCTGCATTTCCGCCGTTACCACCTCCAGAACCTGCATAAAGGAGGGAACGCCTTGGGTTAACGCCATATCAATACGCGCGCTGCTGCGGGGAACCGGCAATCCGGCATCGCAGACCACCAGCGTATCGGTATGACCCAGGCGGGAGATAACCGAGGAAATATCAGCGTTAAGTACGGTGCCTTTTTTCATTTTTCTCTTCTGCTCCATTAGCGAAACGTTTCGCTGAAGAAATTATTGTCAAAATGCGCGCAGAAAACCATCTTCAGAAGAGAGAAATGTGATCGCCATCGAAACGTTTCGCAAGCGGGAGAAGAGAAAAGTGAGCGGAGCCAAATAACCGTGAAAAGCCCTTCGCAAGGAAGGGCTTCGGAATATCAAATTTCGACCTGAGTACCCAGTTCAATGACCCGGTTAGGCGGGATCTCAAACTGATCCGGCGCCCGCAGGGCGTTGCGCTGCAGCAGGAGATACAGCTTGCCGCGCAACCGCAGATACCACGGCCGTTTGCCGATAATCAGCGATTCATGCGACATAAAGAACGAGGTTTCCATCATCCGACAGCTCAGCCCTTCCAGCCCGCAGCGGTGGAAAACTTCTTCCACATTCGGCGTTTCGCGCCAGCCGTAGCTCGCCACCACGCGCCAGAACGACGGTGAGATTTGCTCGATCTGCACCCGGCGAACGTTATGCACATAAGGCGCATCTTCGGTACGCAGCGTCAGCAGGATCACCCGCTCATGCAGCACCTTGTTGTGCTTGAGGTTGTGCAGCAGGGCAAACGGGATGACGTTCAGGGCGCGGGACATATAGACCGCAGTACCCGGAACGCGAACCGGCGGCGATTTCTCCAGCGAAGAGATCATCGCTTCCAGCGAGTTGCCGTGTTCATGCATCCGGCGCAGCAGGCGGAAACGCTCGCTCTTCCAGGTGGTCATCACGGTGAACATCACCAGGCCGAGGGTCAGCGGCAGCCAGCCGCCGGAGACGATCTTATCCAGGTTGGCCGAGAACAGCGGCAGGTCGATGCACATAAAGGCAATAAACAGCAGCGCCACGAGAAATTTATTCCAGTGCCAGTTTTGACGCGCCACGGTGGTGAACAGGATAGTGGTCAGCACCATGGTTCCCGTCACCGCAATACCGTACGCCGCCGCCAGGTTGGAGGAGTGCTCGAAGCTGATAATCACAATGACCACCGAAACGTACAGCAGCCAGTTGATGAACGGGATATAAATCTGCCCGGATTCCATTTCGGAGGTATGGATGATGCGCATTGGCGACAGATACCCCAGGCGCACCGCCTGGCGGGTCAACGAGAAGACCCCGGAAATAACCGCCTGGGAGGCAATCACCGTCGCCAGAGCGGCGATAATCAGCATCGGGATCAGCGCCCATTCAGGAGCCAGCAGGAAGAACGGGTTTTTAATCGCCTCAGGATGTTTGAGCAGCAGAGCCCCCTGGCCGAAGTAGTTCAGCACCAGCGAAGGCAGCACCACGGAGAACCAGGCCAGGCGAATAGGTAATTTGCCGAAGTGTCCCATATCGGCATACAGCGCCTCAACGCCGGTAATGGACAGCACTACCGCCCCGAGAGCGACAAAAGAGACGGTTTTATATTCGAGGAAGAAGTGCACCGCCCAGTACGGGTTCAGCGCCTGCAACACTTCCGGATTCGCAATGATGCTGCGCGCGCCAAGCACCGCCAGCAGCAGGAACCAAATCAGCATAATCGGCGCAAACAGCTTACCCACCATACTGGTGCCGTGCTTCTGGATAGCAAACAGCAGCGTCAGCACAATGATGGATATAGGGACAACCCAGGTATCCAGATTGGGCGCGATAATTTCCAGCCCCTCAATCGCCGACATCACCGAAATCGCCGGGGTGATGACCACCTCGCCATAGAAGAAGCTACCGCCAATCAGCCCGAGGATAACCAGCACCGACGTCATTCGCGCGGACGTATTGCGCCCCGCCAGCGACATCAGCGTCAGGATCCCCCCCTCGCCGGCGTTATCCGCCCGCATAACGAAGGTAATATATTTGAGTGATACGGTAAAAATTAACAGCCAGAAAATTAGCGAAAGAAAGCCAAAAACAGCATCACGTTCAACGCCAAACCCAAACTGACCTGACAGACATTCACGCAGTGTATACAGCGGGCTGGTACCAATATCGCCGTACACCACGCCGATTGCCGCCAGCGTTACTGCCGGAAGCGATTGCTTATTATCAGAGCTCATAGACTAGTCTTTTCGTTTATACATATCATTTTTCAAGCTGCTTCTGCGCTGCTGGCGTCCAGAAATCCCGGTCACATAGCCGTGCGCCAGGGGATTTCATCCCTTGCTGCCTTGCCGCATCTTGAATGTTTTTGTGTATATAAAACAAATGTGTTCCCGGTCCTCAGGCTCACAAAAAGCGCACAGTATGCACGATTATTTGCTGAATCGTACCCCTAACAGACACCATATTAACCTGGCTCAAAGAAAATAAATCGAATCTTCAGGCTATTACCACACCTAATCAAACATCTATACTCGACTCAATAACGACACATGAAAAAGCACGCAACTCAATTATGGCTCAATCACATTTACTGGCAGAAAGAATTTCCCGGCTAAGCGCGGCGCTGGAAAAAGGTTTGTTTGAACGCAGTCACGCGATACGACTCTGTCTGCTGGCCGCGCTCAGCGGCGAGAGCGTTTTTTTGCTGGGTCCGCCGGGCATCGCCAAGAGTCTGATCGCCCGCCGTCTCAAATTCGCCTTCCAGCAGGCTCGCGCCTTTGAATACCTGATGACCCGCTTCTCTACCCCGGAAGAGGTTTTTGGTCCGCTGTCGATCCAGGCTCTGAAGGATGAAGGCCGTTACGAGCGCTTAACCGCAGGCTACCTGCCGGAAGCGGAGATCGTCTTCCTCGATGAGATCTGGAAAGCTGGCCCGGCAATCCTTAATACCCTGCTGACCGCCATCAACGAACGCCATTTCCGCAACGGCGCCAGCGAAGTGAAAATCCCGATGCGCCTGCTGGTGGCGGCGTCCAACGAGCTCCCGGAAGCGGATAGCAGCCTGGAAGCGCTGTATGACCGAATGCTGATCCGCCTGTGGCTCGACAAGGTACAGGATAAAACCAACTTCCGCTCCATGCTGCTCAGCCAGCAGGATGAAAACAGCAATCCCGTCCCGACATCCCTGCAGATTAGTAGCGAAGAGTTTACGCAATGGCAGCAGGATATCAGCGGCGTGAAGCTGACGGATAGCGTATTCGAACTGATCTATCAGCTGCGCCAGCAGCTGGAGACGCAGCCCAAAGCGCCCTATGTTTCGGACCGCCGCTGGAAAAAGGCCATTCGCCTGCTGCAGGCCAGCGCCTTCTTCAGCGGCCGCGATACCATCGCGCCCATCGACCTGATCCTGCTGAAAGACTGCCTGTGGCACGACATCGAAAGCATGAACCTGATGGCGCAGCTGCTGGAAACCCTGATGACCAACCACGCCTGGCAGCAGCAGACGATGCTGACGCGCCTCGGCGCGATTACCCAAAGGCGTATTCAGATCCAGCAGCAGCACAGCGACAAAACCGCGCTGAAGGTCACGCGTCTCGGCGGTATGTTCAGCCGAAAAGCGCATTATGAACTTCCCGCCGACGTAGAAGGAACGACGCTCCTTCTGCTGCTGCAGCAGCCGCTCAAGCTGCACGATATGGAGGTTATCCATATTACGTTTACCCGTGAGGAGCTCTCCCACTGGCTGGAGAAGGGCGGCGAGATCCGCGGCAAACTCAACGGCATTGGTTTTGCCCAGCCGTTAAATATGGATGTCGATACCAGCCAGCATCTGGTGGTTCGCGACGTCAGCCTGCAGGGCTCGCGCCTGGCTCTTCCCGGCAGCGAATCGCAGGAAAATATGCCAGCGGAAATCAGGCAGCAGCTGGAAGCCCTCGATGACGAGTGGCATCAGCAGCACAACCGTTTCAGCGAACAGCAAAAATGTCTGTTTATTCCCGGTGACTGGCTGGGACGTATTGAAGCCAGCCTGCAGGACGTCGGGGCGCAGATCAAACAGGCCCGTCAGCCATGACGCTGGATATGCTGAATGTCATGCTGGCAGTCAGCGAAGAGGGGATGATTGAAGAGATGCTGCTGGCGCTGCTGGCCTCCCCGCAGCTTGCCGTTTTCTTTGAAAAATTCCCGCGGCTGAAGAACATTATCGCCGCCGATATCCCGCGCTGGCGCGAAGCCGTCAGAGCCAGGCTAAAAGAGACGCATATCCCGCCCGAGCTCGATGCTGAAGTGCAGAATTATCAGCAGTCTCAGCTTCTTTCGACTTCGCAGTTTATCGTTCAGCTGCCGCAAATTCTTACGCAGCTGCACAAGCTCGAGTCCCCTTTTGCCGCCCAGGCCCAGCAGCTGGCGGATGATAACCCGCACTTTACGCCCGCGTTGCACACCCTGTTCCTGCAGCGCTGGCGCCTGAGCCTGGTGGTGCAGGCCACCACCCTCAACCAGCAGCTGCTGGATGAAGAACGCGATCGGCTGCTCAGCACGATGCAGGAGCGGATGACCCTCAGCGGCCAGCTCGATCCGGTGCTGGTGGAAAACGATAACTCCGCAGGACGCCTGTGGGATATGAGCGCAGGCGAGCTGAAGCGCGGCGATTATCAGCTGATCGTTCGCTATGGCGATTTTCTTACGCAGCAGCCGGAGCTGATACAGCTGGCTGAACAGCTAGGGCGATCGCGGGAAGCAAAATCGGTTCCGAAAAAGGATGCGCCGATGGAGGCCTTTCGCAGCCTCGTTCGTGAACCGGCAACGGTACCGGAACAGGTTGATGGCCTGCAGCAAAGCGATGATATTCTGCGCCTTCTTCCGCCGGAGCTGGCCACCCTCGGGATCACCGAACTGGAGTTCGAGTTCTACCGCAAGCTGGTGGAAAAACAGCTGCTGACCTACCGGCTGCACGGCGACGCATGGCGGGAAAAAATTACCGAACGACCGGTTACCCGGCAGGATTTTGACGAGCAGCCGCGCGGGCCATTTATTGTCTGCGTCGATACTTCAGGCTCAATGGGCGGTTTTAACGAACAGTGCGCCAAGGCGTTTTGCCTGGCGTTAATGCGGATCGCCCTGGCGGACAACCGGCGCTGCTTTATTATGCTGTTTTCCAGCGAAGTGGTGCATTACGAGCTCACCGGCCCACAGGGGCTGGAGCAGGCAATTCGTTTCCTCAGCCAGCGCTTTCGCGGCGGTACCGATCTGGCCAGCTGTTTTCGGGCCATTATTGAGCGCATGCAAAACCCGCAGTGGGTGGATGCCGATGCGGTGGTCATTTCTGATTTTATCGCCCAGCGCCTGCCGGATGAGGTGATCAATAAGGTGGGAGAACTTCAGCGCAGTCACCAGCATCGCTTTCACGCGGTGGCGATGTCGGTGCATGGCAAACCCGGGATCATGCGCATCTTCGATCATATCTGGCGCTTTGATACCGGGCTGCGCAGCCGCCTGCTGAGACGCTGGCGGCGTTAAAGAGCGGATTAAAGAAGGGAAGCGACGCTTTCACGGACCTGGGCAGGCCATACGCCACACTGGACCTGTCCGATGTGATCGAGCTGCAGCAGCAGCATCGTCAAACGCGACTGACCAATACCGCCGCCGATGGTCTGCGGCATTTCGCCGCGCAGCAGCGCCTGGTGCCACTCCAGCTTCAGGCGATCCTCATCACCGGTGATCGCCAGCTGACGCTTCAGGGCGTCGGCATCAACGCGGATGCCCATAGAAGAAAGCTCGAAAGCATCTTGCAGAACCGGGTTCCACACCAGAATATCGCCGTTCAGGCCGGCAAAGCCTTCGGCAACCTCGGTGCTCCAGTCATCATAATCCGGCGCACGAACGTCGTGGCGTTGACCATCGGTGAGCTTGCCGCCAATCCCGATGAGGAATACGGCGCCCAGCTCTTTGGCGATCGCCCGCTCGCGTCCTTTAGCGTCGAGATCCGGGTAACGACTGAGCAGCTCCTGGCTATGAACAAACTGGATCTGCTCCGGCAGGAACGGCGTCCGGCCAAACTCTTTGCTGACGGCCGCTTCGGTCGCTTTGATCCCGGCATAGATGGCTTCTACGGTGGATTTCAGCGTCCCGTCGTGGCGTTCGTCGTCGCCCATCACGCGCTCCCAGTCCCACTGGTCAACGTAAACAGAATGGATGGCGGTCAGCCGGTCTTCATCGGGGCGAAGAGCCTTCATGTGCGTGTACAGCCCTTCGCCCGCGCTGAAGTCGTGTTGCCCCAGCGTTTGACGCTTCCATTTAGCCAGGGAATGAACGACTTCAAACTGGGCATCCGGCAGCGTTTTCACTTTTACCTGAACCGCCTTCTCGCAACCAGACAGGTTGTCCTGAGTCCCGTCTCCTACGCGGCTTAAAATGGGAGCCTGGACTTCGATCAGGCCCAGTTTATCTTCCAGCTGGCGGGAAAAGTGAGACTTAACGAAGCTGATCTGGCGTTGTTTTGCGATATATGCGGTTTTCATTTTTATGACTCCTGCGTCCTGTTGCTATTGATTAAGCAACAAAACAGGCCGTCAATTCAATAATCAAACAACAAAAAGGCTCATACACTTTTGATTCATTAAAATATAAAGCTAATATAGAAAGAATCTTCAAACATCATAAGAAAAACCTATGGAAAATTATCAGATCGACAATCTGGACCGCGGCATCCTTGAAGCGTTAATGGCCAATGCGCGCACCGCCTACGCCGAACTGGCCAAACAGTTTGGCGTCAGCCCGGGGACTATCCACGTGCGCGTGGAGAAGATGAAGCAGGCAGGCATCATTACCGGCGCGCGAATCGACGTGAATCCGAAGCAGCTCGGCTATGACGTGTGCTGCTTTATCGGCATTATTCTGAAAAGCGCCAAAGATTACCCTTCCGCGCTGGCCAGGCTGGAGAGCCTGGATGAGGTCACCGAGGCCTACTACACCACCGGCCACTACAGCATCTTTATTAAGGTAATGTGCCGCTCGATCGATGCTCTCCAGCAGGTACTTATCAACAAGATCCAAACAATCGATGAAATTCAGTCCACCGAGACGCTGATCTCCCTGCAAAACCCGATTATGCGCACCATCCGCCCGTAATCGGGCTTTTTTAATCCCACATTTTCCACAGGTAGATCCCAGCTCACACACAGCGTACAATGTGCCACACTGAATAAATGAGCGGACGATCATGGCAGACATTACTCTTATCAGCGGCAGCACCTTAGGCAGTGCGGAATATGTAGCAGAGCATCTGGCGGAAAAGCTGGAAGAAGCGGGTTACAGCAGCGAAATCCAGCATGGCCCACTGATTGAGGATCTGCCGACGGACGGGATCTGGCTGGTTATCTCCTCAACTCACGGTGCCGGCGATATTCCTGACAACCTGGTGCCTTTCTATGAGGCTCTGCAGGAGAAGGAAGCGGACCTTTCGGGCATACGCTTTGGCTTAATCGGGATCGGCAGCCGTGAATATGACACTTTCTGTGGCGCAATCGACAAGATTGACGATGCATTAAGGGCATGCGGGGCAAAACAGATCGGCGAAACGCTGAAGATTAACGTCCTCGATCATGAGATTCCGGAAGATCCGGCGGAAATTTGGCTGGGATCCTGGAAAAATTTGCTCTGATTTTTGTAAAGATCGTTCGATCATCTGTGGATAACTATGCTTAAAACCATTGATCAACCGGTAGTTATCCAAAGCATAACCGTTGACTGCTTTTTGAGCTGTGCATAACCCTTCATTTTGATCCCAGCTTATACGGAACAGGATCACCGATCATTCACAGAAAGTGATCCTCCTTAACCGATTGATCTTAAAACGCGGATCCGGCTTATCCACAGAAAGGTCCGATCCTAATAAGAGATCACAATAAAACAGATCTCTAAATAAAAGATCTTCTTTTAAATACTCAAGATCCCGGAGCTTTCTCGGAAGTCGAAAGTTGAGTAGAATCCACGGCCCGGGCTTCAATCCATTTTCAAACCGCTTTATGCGAGGCATACCACCATGTTTTATCAGGATCCTTTTGACGTCATCATCATTGGCGGGGGTCATGCAGGCACTGAGGCCGCAATGGCCGCAGCGCGAATGGGTCAGCAGACCCTGCTTTTGACACACAATATCGACACGTTGGGGCAGATGAGCTGCAACCCGGCGATTGGCGGCATTGGGAAAGGACACCTGGTAAAAGAAGTGGATGCTCTTGGCGGCCTGATGGCGAAAGCGATCGACCATGCGGGCATTCAGTTTAGGATACTAAACGCAAGCAAAGGCCCGGCGGTACGCGCCACTCGTGCTCAGGCAGACCGCGTGCTCTACCGCCAGGCGGTACGTACGGCGCTGGAAAACCAGCCCAACCTGATGATCTTCCAGCAGGCGGTTGAGGATCTGATTGTCGAAAACGATCGCGTTGTCGGCGCAGTGACCCAGATGGGGCTGAAGTTTCGCGCCAAAGCGGTTGTCCTGACCGTCGGAACCTTCCTCGACGGCAAGATCCACATCGGGCTGGATAACTACAGCGGCGGTCGTGCTGGCGATCCGCCGGCTATTTCGCTTTCCCGCCGCTTACGTGAACTGCCGCTGCGCGTCAGCCGTTTGAAAACCGGTACTCCGCCGCGTATTGACGCGCGCACCATCGATTTCAGCGTACTGGCACAGCGGCACGGCGATGACCCGATGCCGGTGTTCTCGTTCATGGGATCTGCGGATCAGCATCCGCGCCAGGTTCCGTGCTACATCACCCACACCAACGAGAAAACGCACGACGTCATCCGCAATAACCTCGATCGCAGCCCGATGTACGCCGGGGTGATTGAGGGGATCGGTCCGCGCTACTGCCCGTCGATCGAAGATAAAGTGATGCGCTTTGCCGATCGCAACCAGCACCAGATCTTCCTCGAGCCGGAAGGGCTGACCTCTAACGAAATTTATCCGAACGGTATCTCCACCAGCCTGCCGTTCGATGTGCAGATGCAGATTGTTCGCTCAATGCAGGGTATGGAGAACGCCAAAATCGTTCGCCCGGGCTACGCTATTGAGTATGATTTCTTCGATCCGCGCGACCTGAAACCGACGCTGGAAAGCAAATATATTCAGGGTCTGTTTTTTGCCGGCCAGATTAACGGCACCACCGGCTACGAAGAAGCCGCTGCCCAGGGCCTGCTTGCCGGTCTGAACGCCGGTCGCTTCTCCGCAGAAAAAGAGGGCTGGGCGCCGGGTCGTTCTCAGGCCTACCTTGGCGTGCTGGTGGACGATCTGTGCACGCTCGGTACCAAAGAACCGTACCGCATGTTCACGTCCCGCGCTGAGTACCGCCTGATGCTGCGCGAAGATAACGCCGATCTGCGACTGACCGAACAGGGCCGCGAGCTGGGTCTGGTCGATGATGAACGCTGGGCGCGCTTCAATCAGAAGCTGGAAAGCATTGAACTTGAACGTCAGCGGCTGAAATCGAGCTGGGTGAACCCGCAGGCCGAAAGCGCTGAAGAAGTGAATGCTCACCTCACCGCGCCGCTCTCACGCGAAGCCAGCGGCGAGGATCTGCTTCGTCGTCCGGAAATGACCTATCAACAGCTGGTGCAGCTGTCGCCTTTCGCTCCGGGTCTGCAGGATGCGCAGGCGGCTGAACAGGTTGAGATCCAGGTGAAGTATGAAGGCTATATCGCTCGCCAGCAGGATGAGATCGAAAGACAGCAGCGCAATGAGAATACCCTGCTGCCTGCTACGCTTGATTACCGCCAGGTCATTGGGCTCTCCAATGAGGTGATTGCCAAGCTGAACGATCACAAGCCGTCTTCAATCGGCCAGGCATCGCGCATTTCGGGGATCACCCCGGCGGCAATCTCCATTTTGCTGGTCTGGTTGAAAAAGCAGGGGATGCTGCGCCGCAGCGCCTGATCCTCAGGCAGGTTTTTTGGCGGATAGCTTCCCGTTCTCCGCCTTGTTGTTCATCAGCCCGGTAAGCGTTTTCGCCTCCGGGCTCATTATTTTTAGACAGGTACCGACCGTGCTCAACAAACTTTCTCGTCTCCTGGATGAAGCGGCTATTACGCTCACCGATCATCAGAAAAATCAGCTGGTGGCGTATGTTGGACTGCTGGATAAGTGGAACAAAGCCTATAACCTGACCTCCGTTCGCGACCCGAATGAGATGCTGGTGCGGCATATTCTCGACAGCATTGTCGTTGCCCCCTATCTTCAAGGAAGCCGTTTTATTGATGTCGGCACCGGTCCCGGACTGCCCGGCATTCCGCTGGCCATCGTCCGCCCTGAGTCACATTTCACCCTGCTGGACAGCCTTGGCAAGCGCGTGCGCTTTCTCCGTCAGGTTCAGCATGAGCTGAAGCTTGAGAACGTGACGCCGGTACAGAGCCGGGTAGAAGCGTTCCCGGCCGAGCCGCCGTTTGATGGCGTGATCAGCCGCGCGTTCGCTTCGCTGAGTGATATGGTGAGCTGGTGTCACCATTTGCCGGCGGAAGAAGGGTGTTTTTACGCGCTCAAGGGCGTTGCTCAGGAAGAGGAAATCACCGATTTGCCAGTCGGATACGCGGTGAGCGAGGTGATTAAACTGCATGTTCCTCAGCTGGAAGGGGAGCGTCACCTGGTGGTGATTAAATCAAAAATGATTTAATTTTTACCAAAAAATGTGGAAAAAATGTCACCTGCGCATGTTACAAAAATGAATGTAACGTCGGGGTATTATCGGGGGACATTTAACCATATGTTCACTATGCCTTTTCTGATGATTAACTTTTGCCGATTCATTTACCAGCACAATAGTCAACTTTGAAAATATCAGTCCGCTACAAATCAAGCCGCTGAACAGGCATATAGTTGTTAAATATTTATTATAAATGTCAATAAAAGGTTTTTAATGTATGTTGGGTTGTTTTGTAAAAAGTCCCTACTTTTTATCTTGAATATCAAAAGGATGAAAAGTCATGATTTATGAACAGAATTAATTCACTAAAACCTTAAATGTTTATAATGTGATCTAATGCACGCTTTATAGGCCGTATTTTCTCGGTATTTGCAGTTTTGCATGATCGCTCACAGATTGGCAAAATGCAGGAAAAGTTGCCTGTCGGAAAATAATTAAACATTTATTCACTATTTTGCTACTTATTGTTTGAATTCACGGGGCGTCACCGTATAATTTGTCCGCTTTTTGATGCTTGACTCTTCGCCTCAAAGGACGTTTTATACGACACGCGACATACCTCGAAGGGAGCAGGAGTAAAAACGTGATGTCTGTGTCGCTCTTGAGTCGAAACGTTGCTCGTAAGCTTCTGTTTATTCAGTTACTGGCAGTAATAGCAAGTGGACTGCTGTTCAGCCTCAAAGACCCCTTCTGGGGCGTATCCGCAATATGCGGTGGTTTGGCGGTCGTTGTGCCAAACATAATGTTTATGATTTTTGCCTGGCGTCATCAGGCGCATACACCAGCCAGAGGCCGAATGGCCTGGACCTTCGCTATCGGCGAAGCCTCCAAGGTGTTGCTGACCTTCGCCCTCCTCGTGATGGCGCTGGCCGTTTTCAAAGCGGTATTTTTACCGCTGATAGTGACGTGGGTTTTGGTGCTGGTGGTACAAATTCTGGCACCAGCTGTAATTAACAACAAAGGGTAAAAGGCATCATGGCTGCAGAAAATATGACGCCGCAGGAATACATAGGACACCATCTGAATAACCTTCAGCTGGACCTGCGTACTTTCTCGCTGGTGGATCCGCACAACCCCCCGGCCACCTTCTGGACGCTCAACATTGACTCCATGTTCTTCTCAGTGGTGCTCGGTCTGTTGTTCCTTACCATTTTCCGTAGCGTTGCGAAGAAAGCGACCAGCGGAGTACCGGGTAAACTCCAGACGGCTATCGAGATGACCATCGGCTTCGTCCATGGCAGCGTTAAAGATATGTATCATGGCAAGAGCAAGCTGATTGCTCCGCTGGCCCTCACCGTGTTCGTCTGGGTATTCCTGATGAACCTGATGGATCTGCTGCCAATCGACCTGATTCCTTATATCGGTGAACACATTTTCGGCCTGCCTGCACTGCGCGTGGTTCCGTCTGCGGACGTAAACATCACCCTGTCGATGGCGCTTGGCGTGTTTATCCTGATTCTTTTCTACAGCATCAAAATGAAAGGCGTGGGTGGGTTCGTTAAAGAACTGACGCTGCAGCCGTTCAATCACTGGGCGTTCATTCCTGTCAACTTAATCCTTGAAGGGGTAAGCCTGCTGTCCAAACCTGTTTCACTGGGTCTGCGACTGTTCGGCAACATGTATGCCGGTGAGCTGATTTTCATTCTGATTGCTGGTCTGTTGCCGTGGTGGTCACAGTGGATTCTGAATGTGCCGTGGGCCATTTTCCACATCCTGATTATTACGCTGCAAGCCTTCATCTTCATGGTTCTGACGATCGTCTATCTGTCGATGGCATCCGAAGAGCATTGATTTTTACCAACATACTACGTTTTTACTGAAATAAACTGGAGACTGTCATGGAAAACCTGAATATGGATCTGCTGTACATGGCTGCCGCTGTGATGATGGGTCTGGCGGCGATCGGTGCTGCGATCGGTATCGGCATCCTCGGGGGCAAATTCCTGGAAGGCGCAGCGCGTCAACCGGATCTGATTCCTCTGCTGCGTACTCAGTTCTTTATCGTTATGGGTCTGGTGGATGCAATCCCGATGATCGCTGTAGGTCTGGGTCTGTACGTGATGTTTGCTGTCGCGTAGTAAGTTGTACGTAAGAAACCTAAGCCACAGAGTTAATTTAAGAGGTATTGTGCTGTGAACATGAACGCAACAATCCTCGGCCAGGCCATCGCGTTTGTTCTTTTCGTATGGTTCTGCATGAAGTACGTATGGCCGCCTTTAATGGCTGCCATCGAAAAGCGGCAGAAAGAGATTTCTGACGGCTTAGCTTCTGCAGAACGCGCTAAGAAGGATTTGGACCTTGCACAGGCCAACGCGACCGACCAGCTGAAAAAAGCGAAAGCGGAAGCCCAGGTAATCATCGAGCAGGCGAACAAGCGTCGCGCTCAGATTCTGGATGAAACTAAAGCTGAAGCAGAACAGGAACGCACCAAAATCGTCGCACAGGCGCAGGCTGAAATTGATGCCGAACGTAAACGTGCTCGTGAGGAGCTGCGTAAGCAGGTCGCAATCCTGGCTGTTGCTGGCGCCGAGAAGATCATCGAACGTTCCGTGGATGAAGCTGCTAACAGCGACATCGTGGATAAACTTGTCGCTGAACTGTAAGGAGGGAGGGGCTGATGTCTGAATTTGTAACGGTAGCTCGCCCCTACGCCAAAGCAGCTTTTGACTTTGCCGTCGAACACAAAGGTGTTGAGCGCTGGCAGGATATGCTGGCGTTTGCCGCTGAAGTGACTAAAAACGAACAAATGGCAGAGCTTCTGTCCGGTGCCCTGGCGCCGGAAACGCTCTCTGAAGCGTTCATCGCAGTCTGCGGCGAGCAGCTGGACGACAGCGGCCAGAACCTGATTCGGGTTATGGCTGAAAACGGTCGTCTGAAGGTGCTCCCGGATGTTCTTGAGCAGTTCATTCACCTGCGCGCTGCCAGTGAGGCAACCGCAGAGGTAGAGGTTATTTCTGCCACCCAACTGAGTGAAGAACAGCTCGCGAAGATTGCCGACGCGATGGAAAAACGTTTGTCACGCAAAGTTAAGCTGAATTGCAAAATCGATAAGTCTGTACTGGCAGGTGTTATCATCCGTGCGGGTGATATGGTCATTGATGGCAGCGTACGCGGCCGTCTTGATCGCCTTGCAGACGTCTTGCAGTCTTAAGGGGACTGGAGCATGCAACTGAATTCCACCGAAATCAGCGAACTGATCAAGCAGCGCATTGCTCAGTTCAATGTTGTGAGCGAGGCTCACAACGAAGGTACTATCGTTTCCGTCAGTGACGGTGTTATCCGCATCCACGGCCTGGCCGATTGTATGCAGGGCGAGATGATCTCCCTGCCGGGTAACCGCTTCGCTATCGCACTGAACCTGGAGCGCGACTCCGTAGGTGCGGTGGTGATGGGTCCGTACGCTGACCTGGCCGAAGGCATGAAGGTTAAATGTACTGGCCGTATCCTGGAAGTTCCTGTCGGTCGTGGCCTGCTGGGCCGCGTGGTGAACACCCTGGGTGCACCCATTGACGGTAAAGGTCCGGTTGAACACGATGGCTTCTCGCCAATCGAAGTTATCGCACCGGGCGTAATCGAACGTCAGTCCGTCGACCAGCCGGTACAGACCGGTTATAAATCCGTCGATGCCATGATCCCAATCGGCCGTGGCCAGCGTGAGCTGATCATCGGTGACCGTCAGACCGGTAAAACCGCGATGGCAATCGATGCGATCATCAACCAGCGTGATTCCGGTATTAAGTGCGTCTACGTGGCTATCGGCCAGAAAGCGTCCACCATCTCTAACGTGGTACGTAAACTGGAAGAACACGGCGCGCTGTCCAACACCATCGTTGTTGTGGCGACCGCTTCTGAATCCGCAGCGCTGCAGTACCTGGCTCCGTATGCCGGTTGCGCAATGGGCGAATACTTCCGCGACCGCGGCGAAGATGCGCTGATCGTATACGATGACCTGTCTAAACAGGCCGTTGCTTACCGTCAGGTGTCCCTGCTGCTCCGCCGTCCGCCAGGACGTGAAGCATTCCCGGGCGACGTGTTCTACCTCCACTCCCGTCTGCTGGAGCGCGCATCCCGCGTTAACGCTGAATACGTTGAGAACTTCACCAAAGGTGAAGTGAAAGGTAAAACGGGTTCCCTGACCGCGCTGCCGATTATCGAAACGCAGGCTGGTGATGTTTCCGCATTCGTTCCGACTAACGTAATTTCCATTACCGATGGTCAGATCTTCCTGGAAACCAACCTGTTTAACTCCGGTATTCGTCCGGCGGTCAACCCGGGTATCTCCGTATCCCGTGTTGGTGGTGCTGCTCAGACCAAGATCATCAAGAAACTGTCCGGTGGTATTCGTACCGCTCTGGCACAGTATCGTGAACTGGCTGCGTTCTCTCAGTTCGCATCCGATCTGGATGAAGCAACCCGTAAACAGCTGAGCCATGGTCAGAAAGTAACCGAGCTGCTGAAACAGAAACAGTATGCGCCGATGTCTGTAGCACAGCAGGGCTTAGTCCTGTTTGCTGCTGAACGCGGTTACCTCGAAGATGTGGAACTGGCGAAAATCGGTAGCTTCGAAGCCGCTCTGCTGGCTTACGTTGACCGTGACCACGCTCCGCTGATGCAAGAGATTAACCAGACCGGTGGCTATAACGACGAGATCGAAGGCAAGCTGAAAGGCATCCTCGACTCCTTCAAAGCAACCCAGTCCTGGTAAAGTCTGGCGGCTTGTCTTAGGGCAAGCCGCACGGCATTGAGGAGAAGTTCATGGCCGGCGCAAAAGAGATACGTAGTAAGATCGCAAGCGTCCAGAACACGCAGAAGATCACTAAAGCGATGGAAATGGTCGCCGCTTCCAAAATGCGTAAATCGCAGGATCGCATGGCGGCCAGCCGTCCTTATGCAGAAACCATGCGCAAAGTGATTGGTCACCTTGCGAACGGTAATCTGGAATATAAGCACCCTTACCTGGAAGAACGCGACGTTAAGCGCGTAGGCTACCTGGTGGTGTCGACCGACCGTGGTCTGTGCGGTGGCTTGAACATTAACCTGTTCAAAAAACTGCTGGCGGATATGAAAGTCTGGTCCGATAAAGGCGTTCAGTGCGATATCGCAATGATCGGCTCTAAAGGCGTTTCTTTCTTTAATTCCGTAGGCGGCAATATTGTCGCTCAGGTGACCGGTATGGGTGATAACCCGTCCCTGTCCGAACTGATCGGTCCGGTAAAAGTGATGTTGCAGGCCTATGATGAAGGCCGTCTGGACAAGCTGTACGTTGTCAGCAACAAATTTATTAATACCATGTCTCAGGCTCCGACCATTACTCAGCTGCTGCCGCTACCGGCGTCAGACGATGCTGATCTGAAGCGTAAATCCTGGGATTACCTGTATGAGCCAGATCCAAAAGCGCTGCTGGATACCCTCCTGCGTCGCTACGTTGAGTCTCAGGTTTATCAGGGCGTGGTAGAAAACCTGGCCAGCGAGCAGGCCGCACGTATGGTGGCGATGAAAGCCGCTACCGATAATGGCGGCAGCCTGATTAAAGAGCTGCAGTTGGTATACAACAAAGCTCGTCAGGCCAGCATTACTCAGGAACTCACCGAAATCGTCGGTGGTGCATCCGCGGTATAACCAGGTTAATTCGTAGAGGATTCAAGATGGCTACTGGAAAAATTGTCCAGGTAATCGGCGCCGTGGTTGACGTCGAATTCCCTCAGGATGCCGTACCGCGCGTGTACGATGCTCTTGAGGTACAAAATGGTAACGAGAGTCTGGTGCTGGAAGTTCAGCAGCAGCTCGGCGGTGGTATCGTACGTGCTATCGCCATGGGTTCTTCCGACGGTCTGCGTCGTGGTCTGGAAGTTAAAGACCTCGAGCACCCGATCGAAGTCCCGGTTGGTAAAGCAACGCTGGGTCGTATCATGAACGTGCTGGGTCAGCCGATCGATATGAAAGGCGACATCGGTGAAGAAGACCGTTGGGCTATCCACCGCGCGGCACCTTCCTACGAAGAGCTCTCCAGCTCTCAGGAACTGCTGGAAACCGGCATCAAAGTAATCGACCTGATGTGTCCGTTCGCTAAGGGCGGTAAAGTCGGTCTGTTCGGCGGTGCGGGCGTGGGTAAAACCGTAAACATGATGGAGCTGATCCGTAACATCGCGATCGAGCACTCCGGTTACTCCGTGTTTGCGGGCGTAGGTGAACGTACTCGTGAGGGTAACGACTTCTACCACGAGATGACTGACTCCAACGTTCTGGATAAAGTATCCCTGGTTTACGGCCAGATGAACGAGCCGCCGGGAAACCGTCTGCGCGTTGCGCTGACCGGTCTGACCATGGCTGAGAAATTCCGTGACGAAGGTCGTGACGTACTGCTGTTCGTCGATAACATCTATCGTTATACCCTGGCCGGTACGGAAGTATCCGCACTGCTGGGCCGTATGCCTTCAGCGGTAGGTTATCAGCCGACTCTGGCGGAAGAGATGGGCGTTCTGCAGGAACGTATCACCTCCACCAAAACCGGTTCTATCACTTCCGTACAGGCAGTATACGTACCTGCGGATGACTTAACTGACCCATCCCCAGCCACCACCTTTGCTCACTTAGATGCAACCGTGGTACTGAGCCGTCAGATCGCGTCTCTGGGTATCTACCCGGCCGTTGACCCGCTGGACTCCACCAGCCGTCAGCTGGATCCGCTGGTTGTTGGTCAGGAACACTACGACACCGCGCGTGGCGTACAGTCTCTGCTGCAACGTTATCAGGAACTGAAAGACATCATCGCCATCCTCGGTATGGATGAGCTGTCTGAAGAAGATAAACTGGTGGTAGCTCGCGCGCGTAAGATCCAGCGCTTCCTGTCCCAGCCGTTCTTCGTGGCAGAAGTATTTACCGGTTCTCCGGGCAAATATGTCTCCCTGAAAGACACCATCCGTGGCTTTAAAGGCATCATGGAAGGCGAATACGATCACCTGCCGGAGCAGGCGTTCTACATGGTTGGTTCCATCGACGAAGCCGTGGAAAAAGCCAAAAAACTTTAACGCCTTAATCGGAGGGTGATATGGCAATGACTTACCACCTGGACGTCGTCAGCGCAGAGAAGCAAATGTTCTCTGGTCTGGTCGAGAAAATCCAGGTAACGGGTAGTGAAGGTGAACTGGGTATTTTCCCGGGTCACGCCCCGCTGCTCACCGCCATTAAGCCTGGTATGATTCGCATCGTTAAACAGCACGGTCATGAAGAGTTTATCTATCTGTCCGGCGGCATTCTTGAAGTGCAGCCTGGCAGCGTGACCGTACTGGCTGATACGGCAATTCGTGGCCAGGATCTCGACGAAGCACGAGCCCTGGAATCGAAGCGTAAAGCGGAAGAGCACATTAACAGCTCTCACGGCGACGTAGATTACGCTCAGGCGTCTGCGGAACTGGCCAAAGCGATCGCCAAACTGCGCGTTATCGAATTGACCAAAAAAGCGATGTAACACCGGCTTGAAAGTTAAAGGCCAGTCTGGTTTCCAGGCTGGCTTTTTTTATGCTCTCGTTTCAGTAATTTCAAAACTAAAAAGACATTTTAAAAATTTTGTGATGAAAGTCTCATTTTTATTGATCGCTTAAAAAATGAGGCGTAGACTTCTTTTTGTGATGTATATCACAAAAAATAACTTATCAAAACGCATCTCTATCCAGGAAGTCATCATGAAACTGCTCAATAAAATCATCGCCTTCTTCAGTGCTATGAACGTTACCTTCGGTACATTCAACCACTAAAAAGTACGCTCTCCGGCCTGCTTTTACGCTGTACCGCTAACTAAAACGACAACACATGCGGTGTGAAGCAGGAAAGAAAGTAAAAGGTCGCCCGCGGGCGACCTTTGTATTTTTGGGTGCGCTTCAGGAACGAGGTTGGCTACGGCTGAGGAAATGACCGGTATTAAAACGGCCGTCTGCATTACGCAGCAGCGGGTCCGGTAGCGCCAGCGTTTGGTAATCGTCGCTATTAATACTCTTTCCCTGGGCGTTGATGCTCTTACCGTCGTGGATAAAATAGTTGCTGTCGTCAATATTCCCGACCACGGCATCATCGTATTTTCCAGGCTGGCTGCGCAGGGAGATATTGTCGCTAAACGTCCCTTGAGTCTCGGGTTTACCGTACGGGCTGGCGCGGAAGATGTAGTTAAAGCGCTGATTATCCACCGCCACGTTATTGACCACCACCAGCCTGCCGGGGTTGAAGTTATCCGTAAAACCGTCCAGATGATTGCCAATCGCAATGCTGTTGCGCACTTCATGCGCCACCGGCTGCCCTTCCCCACCCAGCTTAAAACCATTGCTGGTGTTATTACGGGCAATTGAATTCTCGATCACCACAACGCCATTGGCGCCATCTTCAATCTTGTTGAACAGGTCAAATCCGTCGTCGATATTATCGTAAGAGTAGCAGCCTTCGAGCCGGTTTCCCTCACCCACCCGCATTTTTACCGCAAAACCATCGGCGTTAATCTTGCCCGGATCTTCATTACTGAACGATTCGGAATTGACCACCCGATTATAGCTGGCCCACAGCGGGCGCCCCACGTCTGGCGGAGAGGAAATTTGAATCCCGGTATCATCGTTGCGATAAGCGGTGACGTTCTCAATCAGATTATGGCTACCCTGCACGCGCAGGCTTTTATCGGTGACGGTAATTCCCTTGATATGCCAGTAGCTGGCGTCAAGCTGCAGGCCGTGGATAACCGCCTTTCCGTCGGCCCGCAGCGTCTTGTTTTGCCCTTTGAGCCCGCTGGCGCTGAGCGGGATCTGCGTTTGCGGATAGTCTCCGGCGGCTAAGATAAGCGTACCGCCAGCGGGCAGTAACTCCACGGCGCGGGAGAGAGTGAGCGGAGCGTCTGCCGTTCCGTTAGCATTCGCCTGCCCTTGCGCAGAGACGTACAGGGTACGGCCTTCTACGCCGGCGCTGCGTTCAACCGTTAGCGTTTGCGCTACCGGCTTGCCGCTGGTGGCCGGAGTAAACTGAACCGCGAAGGTGTTCCTGTCTTTGAGCGTGGCGGGTTGAGTAAACATCTCCCCGGCTTTGACGGCTATGTCCTTGCCGATGATGACTTCGTCCTGGCGGACGGTAAAACGCCCGTCGTAGTTAGCCCGCGCCTGCAGAATGTACTCCGCGCTTTGGCTTGTGGCGCCAGAGGCTATCTGCATCACGACCGGCCAGGTTTTCGCAATATAGGGCGGGGAGGCCTGCGTATTGGCTGCAGAAGTGGTAAGCGAGGCGTTGCTGACGGTGATTTTGGCATTACGCGAGGCGAAAAAGCCGACGTAGTAATGGTCTTTATCCTGCTGCGCGATCGTGTCGCTATGGGCAACCTTCTTGCTTACCCATGCGCTGCTGCCCGTCGGCGCCCATGAGGTGATAAAACCGTCGTTGGTGCGTTCCAGCTTAAGCTGAAAGGTTGGCGTTTGCCGGAGATCGATATTCTCTTTGTAGCTCTGCCTGGTAATAGAAGAACCGGCATTGCCCCAGGGCTGGGAAATTCCTTCCCGGCCAATCGCCTGCAGTTTTATATGCGCATGATCTTTCTTATCCTGGGTCACGATCGCGTTCATGAGCATATTCGATGCTGCCGGAAACTCTTCATAGCCCACCTTTAAAGGCTGCTGGCGCGGCAGACCGATAACATCACGCACCAGCAGCCCTGCGCCCTCCTGCGCTGCTGGAAGGGCGCCGTTCTCCGGGCCGAACTGATCCACCGTGACCGTCGCCTGCAGGACAAAGTTTTGGCTAACCGGCAGCATGGTATAAAAGAAGGTCAGGCCATCATGCGAATTCGCGATCTTGCCTCCACGACTCTCAATGGTGACGGGAGCGCTGAGATCGGCGGTATCCTGGGGAGTCAGCTTTTTGCCTGCGATGGTGACGTCATTAACCCCGATTTTTTCCGGCAGTACGTTGGAGGAGAAATTCACATCGGTTGATTGACCAAAAGCGATACCTCGCCAGACATGAGCCTCGCCAGCGTGCAGCGGCAATGCGATAATTGAGCTACAAAGGGCTAATGCCAAAGGGATTTTTTTATTCATTTTTTTCTCCAGAGTAAATAATGAGCAGCATTATCATCGGAATGAAACGGTGTTTCTATTTACCGCGTCACAATAAATGAATATTAAAATCGTGTTTCATTTTGTGTTTTCGCTTTATTCAGGCGTCGAAAAAACAGGAAAAGCAGTGGGATAGCAGATATTCATCTCTCTTATCAGGTTTTTTCGGAGATAAACTGATTTGCAGCGACTAAAAATAGCGCCATAAAATGGTGTATAGCGTTGAGCCTGAGCGTTTTATCCTCGTCTCGTTTCATGATGAAAAATATGTAGTAATTTCAACGTGAAAGGCTTTTACTTTTCGTTCTAACAGCTGTCAGGATGCGTATGTCAAACAGTGCGATGAGCGTGGTTGTCCTTGCCGCAGGCAAAGGGACCCGCATGTATTCCGATCTTCCCAAGGTGCTGCACTCCTTGGCTGGGAAGCCAATGGTGCAACATGTCATTGATGCGACTAAAGATTTAGGCGCTTCTTCCGTACACCTTGTGTACGGGCACGGCGGCGATCTGCTGCGTCAGGCGCTGCATGAAGACAATCTTAACTGGGTTCTGCAGGCGGAACAGCTGGGTACCGGCCATGCGATGCAGCAGGCGGCGCCATTCTTCGCCGATGATGAAGATATCATGATGCTGTACGGCGACGTCCCGCTGATCTCCGTCGATACCCTGCAGCGCCTGCGCGCCGCCAAACCGCAGGGCGGCATTGGCCTGCTGACGGTGAAGCTGGACGATCCGAGCGGCTATGGGCGCATTACGCGTGATAACGGCCGGGTTAGCGGCATTGTTGAGCATAAAGATGCCAGCGAAGCGCAGCGTCAAATTCAGGAAATCAACACCGGGATCCTGATCGCCGGCGGCGCGGATTTAAAACGCTGGCTGGCGAAGCTGACGAATAACAACGTCCAGGGCGAATACTACATTACCGATATTATCGCGATGGCGTATCAGGAAGGCCGGGAAATCGTCGCCGTCCACCCTCAGCGTTTAAGCGAAGTTGAAGGCGTCAACAACCGCCTGCAGCTCTCCCGCCTCGAGCGCGTCTATCAGTCTGAACAGGCGGAAAAACTGCTGTTGGCGGGCGTTATGCTGCGCGATCCGGCGCGTTTTGATCTCCGCGGCACGCTGGCGCATGGGCGCGATGTTGAGATTGATACTAACGTTATCCTTGAAGGGAACGTGGTGCTGGGCGAACGGGTGAAAATTGGCGCCGGCTGCGTGATTAAAAACAGCACCATCGGTGATGACTGTGAAATCAGCCCGTACTCCGTGGTGGAGGATGCCCATCTGCAGGCGGCCTGCACCATCGGGCCTTTCGCTCGTCTGCGCCCAGGGGCGGAGCTGCTGGAAGGCGCGCACGTCGGCAACTTTGTCGAAATGAAAAAAGCGCGTCTGGGCAAAGGCTCGAAGGCGGGGCATCTCTCCTATCTGGGGGATGCGGAAATCGGCGATAACGTGAATATCGGTGCAGGTACCATCACCTGTAACTATGACGGCGCCAATAAATTTAAAACCATTATCGGCAACGACGTGTTTGTCGGGTCGGATAGCCAGCTGGTGGCGCCCGTAACCGTTGGCAACGGCGTGACGATCGCCGCCGGCACCACGGTTACCCGCGATATTGCTGATAATGAATTAGTATTAAGCCGCGTGCCGCAGGTCCATAAGCAGGGCTGGCAGCGTCCGGTGAAGAAAAAGTAGGTCATTTACCCCTCGTCCTTCCGGGATGAGGGCCGGGGTGAGAGGATAAAATAATCCTCCCCCCATAGCAGTAACCATAAAAATAACCCCACTCTCTACAAGGCTCGGGGCGCCCGGAAAGGGCATTATCCAACGTAAATGCGTTGGGTAAACACAGGTCAGCGACAACGCATGGCATAACGCCATTATCAGGAAATTTAACTATGTGTGGAATTGTTGGCGCAGTCGCGCAGCGTGATATTGCTGAAATCCTTCTCGAAGGTTTACGTCGTCTGGAATACCGTGGCTATGACTCTGCCGGTCTGGCAGTGGTTGATAACGAAGGACACATGTCCCGCGTTCGTCGGCTCGGTAAAGTACAGATGCTGGCTCAGGCGGTAGAAGAACAGCCGTTGCACGGCGGTACGGGGATTGCCCATACCCGCTGGGCGACCCACGGCGAACCGTCAGAGAGCAATGCGCATCCGCATGTTTCTGAACATATTGTGGTGGTCCACAACGGCATCATCGAAAACCATGAACCGCTGCGCGAGCTGCTGCAGTCGCGTGGCTATATTTTTGTATCAGAGACTGATACGGAAGTGATTGCTCACCTGGTGCACTGGGAGCTGGAGCAGGGCGGAACCCTGCGGGAAGCCGTTCTGCGCGCCATCCCACAGCTGCGCGGCGCCTACGGTACCGTCATCATGGATACCCGCGATCCGGGCACCCTGCTGGCCGCTCGTTCAGGCAGCCCGCTGGTTATTGGTCTGGGGATGGGGGAGAACTTCATCGCCTCCGATCAGCTGGCGCTGCTGCCGGTGACCCGCCGCTTTATCTTCCTCGAAGAGGGCGATATTGCGGAAGTCTCCCGCCGCTCGGTGGTGGTATTTGATAAGTCAGGCGCGGAGGTTAAACGCCCGGATATCGAATCCAACCTGCAATACGACGCGGGCGATAAGGGCATCTACCGCCACTACATGCAAAAAGAGATCTACGAGCAGCCGAACGCTATCAAGAACACCCTGACCGGGCGGATTAGCCACGGAGAAGTCGATCTGAGCGAACTGGGCGCCAACGCCAACGAGATGCTGTCTCAGGTTGAGCATATTCAGATTGTCGCCTGCGGCACTTCGTATAACTCCGGGATGGTTTCTCGCTACTGGTTTGAAGCGCTGGCCGGCGTGCCTTGCGATGTCGAAATCGCCTCTGAATTCCGCTATCGCAAATCGGCAGTACGCCGCAACAGCCTGATGATCACTCTTTCCCAGTCCGGCGAGACGGCGGATACGCTGGCCGCCCTGCGCCTGTCGAAAGAGCTGGGATATCTTGGATCTCTGGCTATTTGCAACGTGCCAGGCTCATCGCTGGTTCGCGAGTCCGATCTGTCGCTGATGACCAAAGCGGGCACCGAAATCGGCGTGGCTTCCACCAAAGCCTTCACCACTCAGCTGACCGTGCTGCTGATGCTGGTGGCGAAACTGGCGCGCCTGAAGAGCCAGGATGCGGCGATTGAGCACGATATCGTGCATGGTCTGCAGGCGTTACCGAGCCGAATCGAGCAGATGCTGTCGCAGGACAAGCGTATTGAAGCGCTGGCGGAAAGTTTCTCTGATAAGCACCACGCGCTGTTCCTCGGCCGTGGCGATCAGTACCCTATTGCTCTTGAAGGGGCGCTGAAGCTGAAAGAGATCTCTTATATCCACGCGGAAGCCTACGCTGCAGGCGAGCTGAAGCATGGTCCTCTGGCCCTGATTGACGCCGAGATGCCGGTTATTGTTGTCGCACCGAACAACGAACTGCTGGAGAAGCTCAAATCCAACATCGAAGAAGTTCGCGCCCGCGGCGGCCAGCTGTACGTCTTTGCCGATGGGGATGCTGGCTTTAACAGCAGCGATAATATGCACATCATCCAGATGCCGCATGTTGAAGAGGTGATTGCGCCAATCTTCTACACCGTCCCGTTGCAGCTGCTGGCCTATCACGTCGCGCTGATTAAAGGCACCGACGTTGACCAGCCGCGTAACCTCGCAAAATCGGTTACCGTAGAGTAAGGCGAATTTGCTGAAGCGATGCGCTTTCGCAACTCGCGAGTCAGTTAAAACATCCGGTGGGGCTGATGGAGCTCCCCGGATTTTTTTTCCCCTGCCGTCTGCGGACGGAAAAGCGCGGACCCGCTTTGAATGGCGGTTAAATAAGCATGAATGGCTGCCGGATGGCGGCCTTTTTTGTCGGTTCGCTGGTCGCTTTTTCCGCATGAAGTAAAAAGGCGCGTCCCCTGGCTTTTATGACAACTGACCCGCTTTAGCGCTAAATTTGCCTGTCATAAAAAGAAAATTTTTCCGTAAACTCATTGTCATTATTGTGATTAACTAAATGATTAAAATGGATTTTATTTACCATTATTCTGCGCATAATTCCTTGTCATAAAACTGTAATAATTCGTACATTTTACTGTCACCTCTTTGTCCTATTTTGCTCACCATAGCCTCGAAACAACGATTTACGAATCCAGCAGGAGACATTATGAACGTTATGCGTACCACCGTCGCAACAGTTGTCGCCGCGACCTTATCTATGAGCGCTTTTTCTGCATTTGCAGCAGCAAGTCTGACAGGCGCAGGCGCAACTTTCCCTGCGCCGGTGTATGCCAAATGGGCTGATACTTATCAGAAAGAGACCGGCAATAAAGTGAACTACCAGGGCATCGGCTCTTCCGGTGGTGTAAAACAGATTATTGCCAACACCGTTGATTTCGGTGCTTCTGATGCTCCTCTGGCTGATGACAAGCTGGCTCAGGAAGGTCTGTTCCAGTTCCCAACCGTTATCGGCGGCGTGGTGCTGGCCGTTAACCTGCCAGGCCTGAAATCCGGCGAGCTGGTGCTGGATGGTAAAACGCTGGGTGATATCTACCTGGGCAAAATTAAGAAATGGGATGACGAAGCGATTGCCAAACTCAACCCAGGCAAGAAGCTGCCGGCACAGAATATTGCCGTAGTTCGTCGCGCTGATGGCTCCGGTACTTCCTTCGTCTTCACCAGCTACCTGGCGAAAGTGAACGAAGAGTGGAAATCCAAAATCGGCGCAGGCTCTACCGTTAACTGGCCGACCGGTCTGGGCGGTAAAGGTAACGACGGTATCGCCGCTTTCGTTCAGCGTCTGCCGGGTTCAATTGGCTACGTTGAATACGCCTATGCGAAACAAAACAACCTCGCCTACACCAAACTGCTGTCTGCCGACGGCAAGCCGGTTAGCCCAACGGAAGATAACTTCGCTAACGCCGCGAAAGGTATCGACTGGAGCAAGTCCTTTGCACAGGACCTGACTAACCAGAAAGGTGAAAATGCATGGCCGATCACCTCAACCACCTTCATCCTGGTACACAAAGCTTCCAGCAAGCCTGAGCAGACGGCTGAAGTGCTGAAGTTCTTCGACTGGGCATATAAAAACGGCGGTAAAGAAGCTAACGCACTGGATTACGCAACGCTGCCGGAAAGCGTGGTTGAGCAGGTTCGCGCTGCATGGAAAACCAACGTGAAAGACAGCAGCGGTAAAGCGCTGTACTAATACTTGTTATACTTCGCGCTGCAGGCCACCTTGCTGCGGCGCGAATTATTTTGGGTATAGCATTACCTTTGTCTAACAGGTCAGTAATATAGCGGCCTTTCGGACCCGAACTTAAAGAGTAACCTATGGCTGCAACCAAGCCGGCATTCAACCCTCCGGGGAAAAAGGGTGACATATTTTTCGGCGTGCTGGTCAAACTGGCGGCGCTGATTGTGCTATTGATGCTGGGCGGCATCATCGTTTCCCTGATTATCTCTTCGTGGCCAAGCATTCAAAAGTTTGGTTTTTCCTTTTTGTGGACTAAAGAGTGGGATGCGCCGAACGAAGTCTTCGGGGCGCTGGTTCCGATCTACGGTACGCTGGTTACCTCATTTATTGCGCTGCTGATCGCCGTTCCTGTGAGCTTCGGTATTGCGCTGTTCCTGACCGAACTCTCCCCTGCCTGGCTTAAGCGTCCTCTCGGTATTGCGATCGAACTTCTGGCGGCTATCCCGAGTATCGTTTACGGCATGTGGGGTCTGTTTATCTTTGCGCCGCTGTTCGCGACCTACTTCCAGGAGCCGGTCGGCAACATCATGTCGACAATTCCTTTCGTTGGCGCCCTGTTTGCGGGACCGGCGTTTGGTATCGGTATTCTGGCGGCCGGCGTCATTCTGGCCATCATGATCATCCCTTATATCGCAGCGGTTATGCGCGATGTGTTTGAGCAGACGCCGGTGATGATGAAAGAGTCTGCCTACGGCATCGGCTGCACCACCTGGGAGGTTATCTGGCGCATTGTGCTGCCCTTTACCCGCAACGGGGTGATAGGCGGCGTGATGCTCGGCCTGGGGCGTGCGCTGGGGGAAACCATGGCGGTGACCTTTATTATCGGTAACACCTACCAGCTGGATAGCGCTTCGCTGTATATGCCTGGTAACAGTATCACCTCTGCGCTGGCGAATGAGTTTGCCGAAGCCGAGTCTGGCCTGCACGTCGCCGCGCTGATGGAGCTGGGGCTGATTCTGTTCGTTATTACCTTTATTGTTCTGGCCGCATCTAAGTTCATGGTGATGCGCCTGGCGAAGAATGAGGGAGCACGCTAATGGCGACGATTGAACTACAAACCACCGCTGAGCTGGCGGAATCCCGCCGTAAAATGCAGGCTAAGCGGCGCCTGAAAAACCGGATCGCGCTGGGCCTCTCTATGGGGACAATGGTATTCGGTCTGTTCTGGCTTATCTGGATCCTGATGGCCACCGTGACCCGCGGCATTGACGGCATGAGCCTGGCGTTGTTTACCGAAATGACTCCGCCGCCGAACACCGCTGGCGGCGGCCTGGCTAACGCCCTCGCGGGCAGCGGACTGCTGATCCTGTGGTCAACGATCTTCGGCACGCCGCTGGGCATTTTGGCGGGGATTTATCTGGCGGAATATGGCCGTAAATCCGCGCTAGCGGAAGTGATTCGTTTTATTAACGATATCCTGCTCTCCGCTCCTTCTATCGTGGTTGGCCTGTTCGTTTACACCATCGTGGTTGCGCAGATGCAGCACTTTTCCGGCTGGGCGGGAGTTATTGCCCTGGCGCTGCTGCAGGTGCCTATCGTGATTCGTACCACGGAGAATATGCTGAAGCTGGTGCCGGACAGCCTGCGTGAAGCGGCCTACGCGCTGGGTACGCCGAAATGGAGAATGATTTCCGCGATCACCCTGAAAGCCTCGGTTTCCGGCATTATGACGGGCATCCTGCTGGCTATCGCGCGTATCGCCGGGGAGACGGCACCGCTGCTGTTTACCGCGCTCTCCAACCAGTTCTGGAGTACCGACATGATGCAGCCGATCGCCAACCTGCCGGTAACGATTTTCAAATTTGCCATGAGTCCGTTTGCGGAGTGGCAGCAACTGGCATGGGCCGGGGTATTGATTATCACCCTGTGCGTACTGCTGCTGAACGTTCTGGCGCGCGTGGTTTTCGCGAAGAATAAACACGGTTAATTTTTTGCGGCGCGGCGAAACGCGGCGCCGAATGAGGAAGAGATTGATGAGTATGGTGAATGCTATCCCGGGTAAACTTTCAGTTCGTAACCTGAACTTCTACTACGGAAAATTCCATGCCCTGAAAAACATCAACCTGGATATTACCAAAAACCAGGTTACGGCGTTTATCGGCCCGTCAGGCTGCGGTAAGTCGACCCTGCTGCGTACGTTCAACAAAATGTTTGAGCTGTATCCGGAGCAGCGTGCGGAAGGCGAAATTTTGCTGGATGGCGATAATATTCTGACCAACACCCAGGACATCGCCCTGCTGCGTGCCAAGGTCGGAATGGTCTTCCAGAAGCCGACGCCGTTCCCGATGTCGATTTATGACAATATCGCCTTTGGCGTTCGTCTGTTTGAAAAGCTGTCGCGCACCGATATGGATGAACGCGTGCAGTGGGCGCTGACCAAGGCCGCATTATGGAACGAAACCAAAGATAAGCTGCATCAGAGCGGCTACTCTCTCTCCGGCGGTCAGCAGCAGCGTTTGTGCATTGCGCGCGGTATCGCGATTCGCCCGGAAGTGCTGTTGCTTGATGAACCGTGCTCCGCGCTGGACCCGATTTCGACCGGGCGCATTGAAGAGCTGATCACCGAGCTGAAGCAGGACTACACCGTCGTTATCGTTACTCACAACATGCAGCAGGCTGCGCGTTGTTCTGACCATACGGCATTTATGTATCTTGGCGAGCTGATTGAATTCAGCAACACGGACGATCTGTTTACGAAGCCCGCTAAGAAGCAAACTGAAGATTACATTACCGGCCGCTACGGTTGATATGCTCCTCAGCTTTCAGGCTGTACCCGCGCTGGCTGCCTTTGCTCACCCCGGTTACGTAGCTGTATATCTACGCACCCGGGGATTTGCGCTGTTGCCGCCTCGCTATGGCCAGAAATCTTTTGGGCATCTGGAGGAACGATGGATAACCTAAATCTTAATAAACATATTTCCGGCCAGTTCAACGCTGAACTGGAGTATATCCGCACCCAGGTGATGACGATGGGTGGGCTGGTGGAGCAGCAGCTTTCTGATGCGATCACCGCGATGCACAACCAGGACAGCGAGCTGGCAAAGCGCGTTATCGATGGTGATAAGCAGGTCAATATGATGGAAGTGGCCATTGATGAAGCCTGCGTGCGCATCATCGCCAAACGTCAGCCTACCGCCAGCGACCTGCGCTTAGTGATGGCGATTATCAAAACCATCGCCGAGCTGGAACGTATCGGTGATGTCGCGGATAAAATTTGCCGCACGGCGCTGGAGAAGTTTTCCCAGCAGCATCAGCCGCTGCTGGTGAGCCTGGAGTCTCTCGGCCGTCACACCGTGCAAATGCTGCATGATGTGCTGGACGCCTTTGCGCGAATGGATCTGGACGAAGCCGTGCGTATCTATCGTGAAGATAAGAAAGTGGATCAGGAGTATGAGGGCATCGTGCGTCAGCTGATGACTTATATGATGGAAGATTCACGTACGATTCCTAGCGTGCTGACCGCCCTGTTCTGCGCCCGCTCTATTGAGCGCATCGGCGACCGCTGCCAGAACATCTGCGAATATATTTTCTACTTCGTTAAAGGCCAGGACTTCCGCCACGTTGGCGGCGACGAGCTGGACAAGCTGCTGGCGGGTAAAGATCCGAAAGAGTAAACGACCGTTCCCCGGCCGCGCGACGCTGGCCGGGGTGACAGGATCTTGCGCAACCCAGGCCCGGCCGAGCGCAGCGATGCCGGAGCTTAGCGGGTAATTTCCCAGCCCCGCGCTTTCCACAGCGCCGGAAGCTGCGCCAAATCGGTAAACATCGTCACTTTCGGATGCACGATCGGCAGGTTATGCGGATCGGCGCAGAAGTAGAACACCTCCATTCCGGCATCAATTCCCGACCGGGCGCCGGCGCTGGAGTCATCAATCAGAATGCAGTTTTCGACGTTAACGTTCATGGCCTTCGCCGCGTGGAACATCAGCGCCGGATCGGGCTTCCAGCGTTGAATATCGTAGCCGCTGTACAGCCTGTCGGGGAAATGGTGCAACATGCCGGTTCTGCCGAGCGAGTGCTGCATTTTGCTGACCGGGCCGTTCGAGACCACGCACAGGGGAACCGTCGCCGCATCCAGCAGGGCTTCAGCGCCGGCGATAGCCTCCAGCTCTGAATCAAACAGGCGCGCCACCTCGTCGCGATAGACCGGTTCAAGCGTCGCCTTTTGCAGGCTGACGCCGTACTCCTCATTTATGGTATCGATGATCTCGTAGAGCTTTACGCCTTTGAAGCGCTTAAAGATCTCTTCTAAATCCAGCGTAATGCCGAACTCTTTGAACATGTGAACATAGGCGCGGGAACAGATCACTTCACTGTCGACCAGCGTGCCGTCACAGTCGAAAAACAGGGCTTCTATTTGGGACATGCTGTTTCCATTTTAACAAGTTTAACGTTTTCGTAATGCCGATTTGCGGGACGCAATCGTTGCCGTATAAGCAAAAACAATGAAAAAAAATTAACACACAACTGCACCAGGTGTCGCATTTTGGTATAGGATAGCCTCGAATTTTCCCTCCTTTGTTCGGAAACCGATAATGAGTCAACAACAAACCAGCCAGTCTTCTGGCCAGGGTCTGCTGGAGCGCGTGTTCAAGCTGCGTGAACATGGCACGACGGCACGCACCGAAGCGATCGCAGGTTTCACCACCTTCCTGACGATGGTCTACATTGTTTTCGTTAACCCACAAATTCTCGGCGTGGCGGGTATGGATACCAGCGCTGTGTTTGTGACGACCTGTCTGATCGCGGCATTCGGCAGTATTATGATGGGGCTGTTTGCTAACCTGCCCGTCGCCCTGGCACCGGCAATGGGCCTCAACGCCTTCTTTGCTTTTGTGGTGGTTCAGGCAATGGGCCTGCCGTGGCAGGTGGGGATGGGGGCTATTTTCTGGGGGGCCGTTGGCCTGCTGCTGCTGACGATTTTCCGCGTACGCTACTGGATGATTGCCAATATTCCGGTAAGCCTGCGCGTGGGGATCACCAGCGGGATTGGCCTGTTCATCGGTATGATGGGGCTGAAAAATGCGGGCGTAATTGTTGCCAACCAGGACACGCTGGTCAGCATCGGTAACCTGACGTCCCACAGCGTGCTGCTGGGGATCCTTGGCTTCTTTATCATCGCCATTCTGGCGTCGCGTAACATCCATGCGGCGGTACTGGTTTCTATCGTGGTGACAACGCTGCTGGGCTGGATGCTGGGTGATGTTCACTACACCGGCATTGTTTCTGCGCCGCCGAGCGTGATGACGGTTGTGGGTCATGTCGATTTAGCCGGTTCGTTTAATCTTGGCCTGGCCGGCGTTATCTTCTCCTTTATGTTGGTAAACCTGTTTGACTCCTCCGGCACCTTGATTGGGGTGACGGATAAAGCCGGCCTTGCTGATGAGAAAGGTAAATTCCCGCGCATGAAGCAGGCGCTGTTTGTGGACAGTATCTCCTCCGTAGCGGGTTCCTTTATCGGCACCTCGTCGGTCACGGCCTATATCGAATCCTCCTCCGGCGTCTCCGTCGGCGGACGTACCGGCCTGACGGCGGTCGTTGTCGGCATTCTGTTCCTGCTGGTTATTTTCCTGTCGCCGCTGGCGGGAATGGTGCCAGCCTACGCTGCCGCTGGCGCGTTAATCTACGTCGGCGTGCTGATGACATCCAGCCTGTCGCGCGTGAAGTGGGACGATCTGACGGAAGCGGTACCGGCGTTCATTACCGCGGTCATGATGCCGTTTAGCTTCTCTATCACCGAAGGTATCGCCCTCGGCTTTATCTCCTACTGCGTGATGAAGATTGGTACCGGCCGCCTGCGCGACCTCAGCCCGTGCGTAATCATCGTATCACTGCTGTTCGTGCTGAAAATTGTGTTTATCGACGCCCACTGATTTGCCCGCACGAAGCCCTCTCCCAAAAGGGAGAGGGCTGTCACTTAGGCTTTAACGCGCTGAATATAATCGCCAAAGGCGCTCAGCTGTCCGCTGAGATGATCGAGCGTGCTTTGATCGACCACCACTCCCGACTGCGGGTCCACCTTGTTCTGAATAACCCCACCCATAAACTCAGGCTTGTTCATCACCATCGCGTCGAGGAACACCAGAATCTGCCGCAGGTGATACTGGCAGCGCGCGCCGCCGATAGCGCCCATCGAGCTGGTTTGGATCAATACGGGTTTACCTGAGAGCGGCTGTTCAGGCAGGCGAGATAGCCAGTCAATCGCATTTTTCAGGCCGCCGGGAACCGAGTAGTTATATTCCGGCGTCACGATGACCACGCCATCCGCTTCGCGAATCTGCCGCGCGATATCCTGCACGCTTTGTGGGAATCCCTCTTCCTGCTGGAGATCCGCATCGTATAGCGGAATGTCGCCAATCGACGGCAGCGCCGAGATTGCCATGCCCGCAGGGGCGATAGCTGGCAGGGTGCGTGCGACCATGCCATTAAACGACTCTTTGCGCAGACTTCCGAGTAACGTAACAACTTTCAACGTATCAGACATGATTGCTCCTTTGCATCATGATGGCCGGACGGACCGGTCAGTTGAGGGAGAATGCTTTTTCCACCGGCAGGCTGGTAAAGCGCATCAGGCGGGCTGAGGGCTCTTTCGCGCGTACCTGTGCGTTCGGCAGGCTACGCCAGCCGTCGCTGCTCGTGTACTCCCAGACTTTAAGCTGGCCGAGACCCGGAGTGGCGGCGATGGACCAGACCAGCACAGTCTCGGCGTCGCAGAGCGCCTCTATGGGCTGCATGTTGGCGGTACGCAGCCGACCTGAGCCTGGAAGCAGCTGCAGGCGCACGGGCGCTTCGCCGGTGAGCTTGAGGACGCTGCGGCGCAGCGCGACCAGCTGGGCGCGTGCTTCATCAGGATCGTGCTGGTTGTTAATCCATAGATTTTCGTTGCTGTTGAAAACATACCGATTGGCGTCGTGCAGCGGATGCACGCCGCGCGAAGCGTGCTGCAGCTCCATGTCCAGGCCGCAGTCGCCTTCCGTTGTCAGCGTGACGCCAACGATATTTCCGGCATACGAAATGGAAAAGCGGGGAAGATGGCGGTCGCGAAAGACGGGCCTGCCGTCGGCTTCTCTGATGATTTCGGGGAGCTCGCTAATGCCGTACAGCATAAACAGCAGCTCTGCGAGCAGCGACCGCGATGCGCGGTAGCGGGTCTGTCGGTACTCCGGCAAACTTTGGGCGGTTTGATGACAGGCCGCCGACAGGCGTGTCGATAGCGGCTCCCTTGCGCTCAGTATCCCTCTTGCAAAATGCGTTGCCATTCGTCGCTCCGTGATTAATGGTCAGAGATAAAAATTGAGAATTACATTATCGCCTGGAATTGATAGGTTTTAATGCGGAAATCATCCCTTGAAAAGGGGATTATGTGAATTTTACAAATTCTTGCGTAACAAAGAGAGGGTGATACGGATAACAGCGCTACAGCGGGTCCGTATAGAGTCGTTTCAGGGCTTCCCTGAGCCAGACGATTTTTGGGTTGTAGCTGTTGCGCTTATGCCACAGCAGGACGAAAGGCACCCTGACTTTTTCCAGCAGCTGGGGCTCCAGAGGGAGAGGGCGGGACACCAGCGGCAGCTGGTGCTGGCGGTTATAGTGGTGGCAGTAGCGCGGTGCCGTCGCCAGCATGTGGTGATCCGGCTGGGCGGCCATAAACAGCGATTGCTCAAAGCCAGGCAGGGTCAGGGCGACGGTGCGCTTGTGTCCCAAATCGTGCAGAACCTCATCCAGCGCCCAGGTATCGATCTGCTCCCAGCTGATATTGATATGCGGGTAGCGTAAAAAGGTCTCCAGATTCCACTCTTCGCTGAGGGCCGGATGATCCGCGCGCAGCCACACCTGCGGCAGATCGGTAAACAGCACCTCAAAATCGATATACCACGGCAGCTGGCTCAGCTGTTCGCGTGAACGCGGGTGCGTTTCCCGCCCGCAAAATCCAATATCAACCTCGCCGCGAATAATGGCATCCAGCGAATCATAGTCCCAGCTGCGCAGGCGGATCAGCGCCTGGGGATAGCGCTGGTAGATCTGCCGGGCAAGGGTATCAAACAGGATCATCATGAGCGGCATTTCCGCCGCCAGTTCGAACTTCAGACCGCTGGGCATGGCGTGATGCGGCTTATCCAGGATCTGGTTGCCCATCTGCATCCAGTCCGCCAGATCCTGCTCCATGCTGGTCATCAGCGGGGTGGGCGTCAGGCCGAGGGGCGTTTTAACGAATAGCGGATCGTCGAACCAGGCGCGGAGTTTGGCCAGCGACTTGCTCACCGCCGACGGCGAAACGTTCATTCGTTTCGCCGTGCGGGTGACGCTGAGCTCCTGGGTTAAGAGCTGCAGGCAGAGTAATAAATTAAGATCGAGACTCGACAGGGGTTTCTTCATAAGTTTGCGCGGCCCGTGCGGGGGCAGCGGCCACAATCAGCACAATGCTGACTATGCTACAGCCAATGAGGATCCCGATCAGCATATTCATTGCGCTTAAGCCAACGATAGCGGCCAGCCAAATCCATAGCGAAGAGCCGCAGACCTGAGCGATACCCAGCGCGGAGCTGGCGACGCCGGCGCGCAGGGTAAACGGCCCCAGCGCCTGGCTCATTGCCACGCCGAAGCCGACGGAGAAGCCCGCGCAGATCAGCGCCAGGCCCAGCATGGTCACCGTTTGGCTGGTGGCGAGGCTGAGCAGCGCCCCGGCGATAAAGAACATCACCTGCGAGGTTAGCATCAGGGTGCGCGGCTTAAACAGGGTGAGCGCAAAGGGCGTGGAGAACGACACGGCCATGCTAATCAGCGCCATGAGGGCCATCGCCATCGAATATTTGCCGCGGTCGAAGCCCATCTCCTCCATCATCAGAACCGGCGAGACGTTTACGTAGGTCAGGATGGCGGTCACGCTGAGGGTGGTAATGACTACCCGGCTGAGGAAAAAGCGGTTCAGCAGCGACTCGGAGCCGGCAGGTTGCTGAGCCGACTCGCCTGGCAGCGCGGTCGGCCGCGTCTCCCGCAGCACGAAGATCGAAAGCAGACCGACCATCACGCCCATGCCGGTCATGGTGTAGAACAGGCTTTGCCACGGGTACCTAAGCATAATCAGATGACCCAGTACCGGAGCCAGCACCGGGATAATGCAGGTAATGCCGTTGAGGAGCGATAGCACCTTGGCGCGCCGCCGGTCATCGAGGGTGTCGCGCAGCACCGCAAAGGCCACCACGTAGCAGCTCCCGGCGCCGATGCCCTGAATAAAGCGTCCGATCAGGAAAAGGGTGCTGGTATGCGCCAGCGAGCAAAGAAGGGAGGCCAGAATAAAGATAAAGGCACCAAATACGGCGACCGGTTTGCGTCCGGACTTATCGGCAATGCGCCCGGCAAACAGCATTGCGGTGGCCATACCCGCCAGGTAGACCGAGAACGCGATATGCAGCTGCGCCTCGCTGGCCCCCAGATCCTGCGCAATTCTCGGCAGACCGACCAGGTACATATCAATGCCGGATGGATAGAGCAAAACCAGCGCAAAACCACAGATCAGAAAGCGTGCCATAGAACCCCTCGCGATAATAGTGCCGTACAGAGTAATGGTGAATGCGTGCCAGTACGAGTTGCCATTTGGACAACAATGATTTCCTGGGAGGAAAAACGGGGGGTTAATAAGTAAAAACCCGCATTAACAGCCGGTTAATGCGGGTTAGTGAACGTTTACGCACGACTACGGACTAAACGTTATTTACCAATACAGAAGCTGGAGAAAATGCGCCCCAGCAGATCGTCAGAGGTAAATTCGCCGGTAATTTCGCTTAAGGCCTGCTGCGAGAGCCGCAGCTCTTCTGCCAGAAGCTCGCCGGCCCATGCGCCAAGCAGCTGGGCCTTACCCTGCTGCAGATGGTTGGCTGCCGCTTCCAGCGCCTGCAGGTGGCGGCGGCGGGCGAGGAAGCCGCCCTCCATACTGGTCTCGAAGCCCATGCTCTGCTTAAGATGATTGCGCAGCGCCTCAACGCCCTCTCCGGTACGCGCCGACAGGCGAATAAGCGAGTGACCATTTACTTCACTCAGACCCAGCGTTTCGCCGGTAACGTCGGCTTTATTGCGCACCACGGTAATCGGCAGTTTTGCCGGCAGGCGTTCGATAAAGTCCGGCCAGATCTCCGCAGGGTCGACGGCGTCGGTGGTGGTGCCATCCACCATAAACAGCACCCGGTCGGCCTGGGCGATTTCCTGCCAGGCGCGCTCGATACCGATGCGTTCAACCTCATCGTTGGCGTCGCGCAGACCGGCGGTATCGATGATGTGCAGCGGCATGCCGTCGATGTGGATATGCTCGCGGAGCACGTCGCGGGTGGTTCCGGCTATATCCGTCACAATCGCGGCTTCACGCCCGGCCAGCGCGTTCAGCAGGCTCGATTTCCCGGCGTTGGGGCGCCCGGCAATCACCACTTTCATCCCTTCACGCAGCAGGCTGCCCTGACGGGCCTCAGCGCGAACCGCGTCGAGATCGGCGATCACGTCGTTAAGCTGGGCCTCTATTTTGCCGTCGGACAGGAAGTCGATTTCTTCGTCCGGGAAGTCGATTGCCGCTTCGACGTAGATACGCAGGTGGGTCAGCGCTTCCACAAGGTGGTTTACGCGCGCGGAGAAGGCGCCCTGCAGCGAGTTCAGCGCCGAACGCGCCGCCTGCTCGGAGCTGGCGTCAATCAGATCGGCAATAGCCTCGGCCTGAGCCAGGTCGAGCTTATCGTTGAGAAACGCGCGTTCGGAGAACTCTCCCGGGTTAGCAATGCGCAGGCCCGGAAGGGTCAGGATGCGTTTGAGCAGCAGATCGAGAATGACCGGGCCGCCGTGGCCCTGCAGCTCGAGGACGTCTTCGCCGGTAAAGGAGTTTGGCCCAGGGAACCACAGCGCGATGCCCTGATCCAGCGCCGTTCCGTTAACGTCCTTGAACGGCAGATAGTCGGCATAGCGCGGCTTTGGCAGCTTGCCGAGCACCGCCTGCGCGACCTCGCGCGCCTTCAGGCCGGAGATGCGCAGGATGCCCACACCACCGCGTCCCGGTGGGGTTGCCTGGGCGACGATAGTGTCGTTATGGCTCATGATGACTCTCTATGTAAATGTAAAAAAGGCGGTCTATTGACCGCCTTCTCTGGCATTAACTTTACCGTATATTCTCGAAATAGTTCAAGTTGCAGGAAGGCGGCGAGTTAGAGAGGCCCCAGGAGCTTACTCAAGTAAGTGACTGGGGCGAACTAACGAAGCCAACGCATCTGCGGCTTGAAGAATGAAGAGAATCAGGTTTTTTTCTTCTCGCGGCTATGCAGGCCACGCTTCTCCAGACCACGATAAATCAGCTGCTGCTGAATAATGGTGACCAGGTTGCTGACGATATAGTAAACCACCAGGCCAGACGGGAACCACAGGAAGAACACCGTGAAGATGACCGGCATAAAGGTCATGATCTTCTGCTGCATCGGGTCGGTCACGGTCGTCGGCGACATCTTCTGAATGAAGAACATCGTTGCGCCCATGATGATCGGCAGGATGTAGTACGGGTCTTGTGCAGACAGGTCGTGGATCCACAGGATAAACGGCGCATGACGCAGTTCAACCGAGGCGCTCAGCATGTAGTACAGCGCAAGGAAGATCGGCATCTGGATAATCAGCGGGAAGCAGCCGCCCAGCGGGTTAACCTTCTCCGCTTTATACAGGGCCATCATTTCCTGGCTTTGACGCTGTTTATCATCGCCCAGACGCTCACGCATTGCCTGAATCTTCGGCTGCAGCATACGCATCTTCGCCATGGAGGTGTACTGCGCTTTGGTCAGCGGGTACATGATGCCACGAACGATAAAGGTAATAACGATGATGGAGAAGCCCCAGTTGCCGAGGAAGCTATGGATCCATTTCAGCAGCTTGAACAGCGGCTGAGAAATAAACCACAGCCAGCCGTAGTCAACGGTCAGATCGAGGTGCGGCGCAACGGCAGCCATTTTGTCCTGAATTGCCGGGCCGACCCACAGCACGCTTTCCAGCTTATCGGTTTGACCCGGCTGTACCAGAACCGGCTGAGATTTGTAACCAATAGCGACAATACCGTTACCGAGGTTCGCGGTGTAGAAGCTGTTGGTGCCGCTGTTATGCGGAACCCATGCGGTAGTGAAGTACTGCTGCAGCATGGCGACCCAACCGTCTTTGGTGCTGACGTTCAGGTTTTCGTTATCGACGATAGTATCGAATTTGTATTTTTCGTACTTGGCATCTGCAGTTGAATACGCGGCACCGCGGAAGGTGTGCATCGTAGACAGGCCACCGGTTTGCGTATCGCGGGCGGTTGGCAGGTTAGCAGACTGTTTCAGCTGACCGAAGGTGGAGATCTCCAACGGTTTTTCGCCGACGTTCTGTACGTTATAGCCTACGTTCACCGCATACTCACCACGTTTCAGGGTGAACGTTTTGGTGAATACGTTGCCGGCCTGGTCGGTGTACGTCAGCGGAATGACGATTTCGTTCTGGCCGTCGGCCAGCACAAACGCATCTTTATCGACGTTATACAGCGGACGAGAGCCATTCGCCGGGTTATCCGGGCCATCACGACCGGTTAAACCGCTCTGTGCCTGATAGATAAACTGCGGAGTGGTCTCCAGTAGCTGGAACGGTTCGGTAGACTTCAGCGCTTTCGGGTAAGCCGGAAGCAACGCTTGCTCAACATCACCACCGCGGGTGTTGATGGTCAGATCAAGCACGTCTGTTTTAACCGTAATCAGTTTCCCTTGGCCACTGGCCGGTACGCCCTGGTCGGCGGCGCTACCCGCTGCTGTGGTCGTTGTCTGCGTGGTCTGCTGCTGCTGGGCTTGCGGATTGTTATCCTGCTCCCAGGCTTGCCAGATCATGAAAGACACGAACAACAAAGCGATGATAAGAAGATTGCGTTGCGAATCCATCGTTAGTGTTCTCTGGTATCAAATGGTCCAGGCGGGACGGGATCGTCACCACCAGGGTGTAAAGGGTGGCATTTTAATACGCGTTTCACTGTCAACCAACTGCCTTTTACCACCCCAAACCTGCGCAATGCCTCAATTCCGTAGCTTGAGCAGGTTGGAGTGAAACGACAATGCGGCCCGAGTAGCGGACTAATCAGGCGCTGATAGACCCGTATAAGGCCTATCAGGACCCGGGAGCCAGGCGACAATGGCGGCGCCATAATTTTTCCAACGCTTCCGAGAGAGCACGGTTATCGAGTTCGGCAACCCCTTTCTTTGCCACCACCACGAAGTCCATTGGCGGGAGTTCATGCTGACGTAAACGGAAGCTTTCACGCGTCAGACGTTTAATCCGATTGCGTTCATGCGCGCGTTTAACATTTTTCTTGGCGACAGTAAGACCGATGCGGGGATGCCCCAGCGAATTCAGGCGGCCGAGGATGGTGATTTGCGGCGTGCCAGCCCGTTGTGGCTGCTGGAAGACGAAAGTGAAATGACTGGGAGTTAACAAACGTAACTCCCTGGGAAATGCTAGCTTAACCACGCAGGGTTAGCTTTATTACTTGGAAACGGTCAGACGAGCACGGCTTTTAGCACGACGACGTGCCAGAACCTGACGACCATTTTTAGTAGCCATACGTGCACGGAAGCCGTGAGAACGGTTGCGCTTCAGTACAGACGGTTGAAAAGTGCGTTTCATGGCGGTTTCTACCTAAACTTGAATAATTTCACTGACTTTTGCGTATACCCGAACGAACTTCGAACGGCTAACGCCTCAGCGATGGTGATTAAAGAGGCCGGATTGTAATAATTGTACACTCCGGAGTCAATTCTCTTTCCTTATTTCTCACACCTTGTCGCACAAAAAATGAGCTGAGACAGGCTGCGGAAAACGGGCATTACGCACCGGGTGGAGGATTATACGGCCTGACGGGTAAAGCGCAAGGATCGCAGGGGATCTTTGTTAGATCGTTTAGGCCCAAAACCGGCATAGCTCATTAATTTTTCCAATATGTGGGCGAAATCGTGCCCCTCCTTTCCCTGGATCGATTACACTTACCCGGCTTCGATCCTTCCTGTGGATAAAACGGGAAGAATCTGTTGAGAAACACAAGATATCTTTTTCAGTTTAGGCTATGATCCCCGGTCCCGATCGCGATCCCCGGATCCGCATCGGACAAAAACCGCAGATAGCGGTTCGCACGTCACCCCTTTTGTGCAGGGGCTTTCGGCTTATGCAGGGCCTTGTCGACGTGTGCCAACAATCACGATTGTTTCTTTTTTTCTTTATATCGATTTTACGTTCGAGTGGAGTCCGCCGTGTCACTTTCGCTTTGGCAGCAGTGTCTTGCCCGATTGCAGGATGAGTTACCAGCCACAGAATTCAGTATGTGGATACGCCCGTTGCAGGCGGAACTGAGCGATAACACGCTGGCACTGTATGCGCCAAACCGTTTTGTGCTCGATTGGGTAAGGGATAAATACCTCAATAATATCAATGGACTCCTCAATGATTTTTGCGGTGCTGATGCCCCACAGCTGCGGTTTGAAGTCGGCACTAAACCGGCAGTACAGCCGCAGCGCGGCGCGGTAAATAACGTCGCGGCAACCGTCCCGGCCGCGCAGGTTCAGATGACGCGCGTAGCGCCGACGATCGTGCGCCCGGGCTGGGATAACGTCCCGGCGCCGGCGGAACCGACCTACCGCTCCAACGTCAACGTCAAGCATACCTTTGATAACTTTGTCGAAGGTAAGTCTAACCAGCTGGCCCGCGCTGCGGCGCGTCAGGTTGCGGATAACCCGGGTGGCGCCTACAACCCGTTATTCCTTTATGGCGGTACCGGTTTGGGTAAAACCCACCTTTTGCACGCGGTCGGTAACGGCATTGTTGCGCGCAAACCGAACGCCAAAGTGGTCTATATGCACTCCGAGCGCTTCGTTCAGGACATGGTGAAAGCCTTGCAGAACAACGCGATCGAAGAATTTAAGCGCTACTACCGCTCCGTAGACGCCCTGCTGATCGATGATATTCAGTTCTTTGCGAATAAAGAGCGCTCGCAGGAAGAGTTTTTCCACACCTTCAACGCCCTGCTGGAAGGTAATCAGCAGATCATTCTCACCTCGGATCGCTATCCGAAAGAGATCAACGGCGTTGAGGATCGTCTGAAATCACGCTTCGGCTGGGGGCTGACGGTGGCGATCGAGCCGCCGGAGCTGGAAACCCGCGTGGCGATCCTGATGAAAAAAGCGGACGAAAACGACATTCGTCTGCCGGGTGAAGTGGCCTTCTTTATTGCCAAGCGTTTACGTTCCAACGTACGTGAGCTGGAAGGGGCGCTGAACCGCGTTATCGCTAACGCCAACTTTACCGGCCGGGCGATTACCATCGATTTCGTCCGCGAAGCGCTGCGCGATCTGCTGGCGCTTCAGGAAAAGCTGGTCACCATCGACAATATTCAGAAGACGGTGGCGGAGTATTATAAGATTAAGGTAGCGGATCTGCTCTCCAAGCGCCGCTCCCGCTCGGTGGCGCGTCCTCGTCAGATGGCGATGGCGCTGGCCAAAGAGCTGACCAACCATAGTTTGCCGGAAATTGGCGATGCGTTTGGCGGCCGTGACCATACCACCGTGCTGCACGCCTGCCGTAAGATTGAGCAGCTGCGTGAAGAAAGCCACGATATCAAAGAAGATTTTTCCAATTTAATCAGAACATTATCCTCGTGACGCTATGAAATTTACCGTAGAACGTGAACATTTATTAAAACCGCTGCAACAGGTAAGCGGCCCGTTAGGTGGTCGTCCGACGCTGCCCATTCTCGGTAACCTGCTGCTTCAGGTCTCGGAAGGCGCGCTGTCGCTCACCGGCACGGACCTGGAAATGGAAATGGTGGCGCGCGTTGCGCTGATGCAACCGCATGAAACGGGCGCAACGACGGTTCCGGCACGTAAATTCTTTGATATCTGCCGTGGCCTACCTGAAGGGGCGGAGATCGCGGTTCAGCTGGAAGGCGATCGGATGCTGGTGCGCTCCGGGCGCAGCCGCTTCTCGCTATCGACGCTCCCTGCCGCAGATTTCCCTAATCTCGACGACTGGCAGAGCGAAGTTGAATTCACGCTGCCGCAGGCGACGATGAAGCGCCTGATTGAAGCCACCCAGTTTTCGATGGCCCATCAGGACGTCCGCTATTACTTAAACGGTATGCTGTTTGAAACCGAAGGCGACGAACTGCGCACCGTCGCCACCGACGGGCACCGCCTGGCGGTCTGCTCTATGCCGTTGGGGGAATCGCTGCCTGACCATTCGGTGATCGTACCGCGTAAAGGGGTGATTGAGCTGATGCGCATGCTCGACGGCGGCGATACGCCGCTGCGCGTGCAGATTGGCAGCAACAATATCCGCGCCCACGTCGGTGACTTCATCTTTACCTCGAAGCTGGTTGACGGTCGCTTCCCTGACTACCGCCGCGTGCTGCCGAAGAATCCGGATAAACATCTGGATGCAGGCTGCGATATTCTCAAGCAGGCGTTTGCCCGGGCGGCGATTTTGTCGAACGAGAAGTTCCGCGGCGTGCGTCTGTACGTGAGCGAAAATCAGCTGAAAATCACCGCCAATAACCCGGAGCAGGAAGAAGCGGAGGAGATCCTCGACGTTTCCTACTCCGGCAGCGAAATGGAAATCGGCTTTAACGTCAGCTACGTGCTGGACGTGCTGAATGCGCTGAAGTGCGAAAACGTGCGTATTTTGCTGACCGATTCGGTTTCGAGCGTGCAGATTGAGGATGCGGCGTCGCAATCCGCAGCCTACGTTGTCATGCCTATGCGCTTGTAAAGAATATCGGGCTATCTTACTTGCCATTTTCAACCTGGGCTGTGCTCGCCCCTGTCACGTACTTCGTGTACGCTCCAGGGCCTGTGCGCAGTCCGCGTTGAAACTGGCTGCGACGATAACGCCCTGGCTATGAGTTGATATGTCGCTGACCCGATTACTCATCAAAGACTTCCGCAATATTGAAGATGCGGATCTCGCTTTATCTCCTGGCTTTAACTTCCTGGTTGGCGCCAACGGCAGCGGCAAGACCAGCGTGCTCGAGGCCATCTATACGCTCGGTCACGGCCGGGCGTTTCGCAGCCTGCAAATTGGCCGCGTTATCCGCCATGAGCAGGAGTCGTTTATCCTGCACGGACGCTTACAGGATAACGAGCGCGAGGTCGCCATCGGCCTGACTAAAGATAAGCTCGGTGACAGCAAGGTCCGTATTGACGGTACCGATGGGCACAAAGTCGCTGAGCTGGCGCATTTAATGCCGATGCAGCTGATTACGCCGGAAGGGTTCACTTTACTCAACGGCGGCCCCAAATACAGAAGAGCCTTTCTTGACTGGGGATGCTTTCACAATGAGAGCGGGTTTTTTACCGCCTGGAGCAACCTGAAGCGCCTGCTGAAGCAGCGCAACGCCGCGCTGCGTCAGGTCGGCCGCTATGCTCAAATTCGGCCCTGGGATCTGGAGCTTATCCCGCTGGCGGAGCAAATTAGCCGCTGGCGTGCCGATTACAGCGCCGCTATCGTCGAAGACATGGCGGATACCTGTAAGCAGTTTTTACCTGAATTCTCTCTGACCTTTTCCTTCCAGCGCGGCTGGGAAAAAGACACGGATTACGCCGAGGTACTGGAGAGAAACTTCGAGCGTGACCGCATGCTGACCTACACCGCCCACGGCCCGCACAAAGCGGATTTCCGCATACGTGCCGATGGTGCGCCGGTCGAAGATACTTTGTCACGTGGGCAGCTCAAACTCCTGATGTGCGCGCTACGGCTGGCACAGGGAGAGTTTTTAACCCGCGAAAGCGGGAGACGCTGTCTGTATCTGATAGATGATTTTGCCTCGGAACTTGATGACGCGCGGCGCGGGCTGCTTGCCAGCCGCTTAAAAGCCACGCAGTCGCAGGTTTTCGTCAGCGCAATAAGCGCTGAGCACGTAATGGACATGTCGAACAAAAATTCGAAGATGTTCACCGTGGAAAAGGGTAAAATAACGGATTAACCCAAGATTAAATGAGCGAGAAACGTTGATGTCGAATTCTTATGACTCCTCCAGTATCAAAGTCCTGAAAGGGCTGGATGCGGTGCGTAAGCGCCCGGGTATGTATATCGGCGACACGGATGACGGCACCGGTCTGCACCACATGGTATTCGAGGTTGTGGATAACGCTATCGACGAAGCGCTCGCAGGGTACTGTAAAGACATCGTTGTCACCATCCATAGCGATAACTCCGTCTCCGTACAGGATGATGGCCGCGGCATTCCGACCGGTATTCACCCGGAAGAGGGCGTATCGGCGGCAGAGGTCATCATGACCGTACTGCACGCAGGCGGCAAGTTTGATGATAACTCCTATAAAGTTTCCGGCGGCCTGCACGGCGTAGGCGTTTCCGTGGTTAACGCCCTGTCGCAGAAGCTGGAGCTGGTGATTCAGCGCGATAATAAAGTTCACCGTCAGATGTACGCCCACGGCGTGCCGCAGGCGCCGCTGGCCGTAACCGGCGATACCGAAAAAACCGGCACCATGGTACGTTTCTGGCCGAGCTATGAAACCTTCACCAACGTGATCGAGTTCGAATATGAGATTCTGGCAAAACGCCTGCGCGAGCTGTCGTTCCTGAACTCCGGCGTCTCCATCCGCCTGCGCGATAAGCGTGATGGCAAAGAAGACCATTTCCACTACGAAGGCGGCATCAAGGCGTTCGTTGAGTATCTCAACAAGAACAAAACGCCAATTCACCCGAATATCTTCTATTTCTCCACCGAAAAAGACGGTATCGGCGTCGAAGTTGCGCTGCAGTGGAACGACGGCTTCCAGGAAAATATCTACTGCTTTACCAACAACATTCCGCAGCGCGACGGCGGGACTCACCTTGCGGGCTTCCGCGCGGCGATGACCCGTACCCTGAACGCCTACATGGATAAAGAAGGCTACAGCAAAAAGGCCAAAGTCAGCGCGACCGGCGACGATGCCCGCGAAGGCCTGATTGCCGTAGTCTCCGTGAAAGTACCGGATCCTAAGTTCTCCTCGCAGACCAAAGACAAGCTGGTCTCCTCCGAGGTGAAAACCGCGGTAGAGCAGCAGATGAACGAGCTGCTGAACGAATACCTGCTGGAAAACCCGTCAGACGCCAAAATCGTGGTGGGTAAAATTATCGATGCTGCGCGCGCGCGCGAAGCGGCACGCCGTGCCCGTGAGATGACCCGTCGTAAAGGCGCGCTGGACCTGGCGGGCCTGCCGGGCAAGCTGGCTGACTGTCAGGAACGCGACCCGGCGCTGTCCGAACTGTACCTCGTGGAAGGGGACTCCGCGGGCGGTTCTGCCAAGCAGGGCCGTAACCGTAAAAACCAGGCTATCCTGCCGCTGAAGGGTAAAATCCTCAACGTTGAGAAAGCCCGTTTTGACAAGATGCTCTCCTCCCAGGAAGTCGCTACGCTTATCACCGCTCTGGGCTGCGGCATTGGCCGCGACGAGTACAACCCGGACAAGCTGCGCTACCACAGCATCATCATCATGACCGATGCGGACGTCGACGGTTCGCACATTCGTACTCTGCTGCTGACCTTCTTCTACCGTCAGATGCCGGAAATCGTCGAACGTGGTCACGTCTACATTGCGCAGCCGCCGCTGTACAAAGTGAAGAAAGGCAAGCAGGAACAGTACATTAAAGACGATGAAGCGATGGATCAGTACCAGATTTCCATCGCCCTCGATGGCGCCACCCTGCACACCAACGCCAATGCCCCGGCCCTGGCTGGCGAAGCGTTAGAGAAGCTGGTTGCCGAGTTCAACGCAACGCAGAAAATGATTGGCCGCATGGAGCGTCGCTTCCCGAAAACGATGCTGAAAGAGCTTATCTACCAGCCAACGCTCAGCGAAGCTGAACTGGCGGACGAACAGGCCGTAACCCGCTGGGTGAATAAGCTGGTAACCGACCTGAACGAAAATGAGCAGCACGGCAGCCAGTGGAAGTTTGATATTCATGAAAACACGGAACAGCAGCTGTTCGAGCCGATTGTTCGCGTCCGTACTCATGGTGTCGATACCGACTATCCGCTGGATCATGAGTTTGTGACCGGCGGCGAATATCGTCGTATCTGCGCCCTGGGCGAGAAGCTGCGCGGCCTGATTGAAGACGACGCGTTTATCGAACGCGGCGAACGCCGTCAGCCGGTTGCCAGCTTTGAGCAGGCGCTGGAGTGGCTGGTGAAAGAGTCCCGCCGCGGGCTCTCTATCCAGCGCTATAAAGGCCTGGGTGAAATGAACCCGGATCAGCTGTGGGAAACCACAATGGACCCGGATAGCCGCCGTATGCTGCGCGTCACCGTTAAGGATGCGATTGCCGCTGACCAGCTGTTCACCACCCTGATGGGCGACGCCGTTGAACCGCGCCGCGCATTTATCGAAGAAAACGCCCTGAAAGCGGCGAATATCGATATCTAAGCCGCGAATTCCCCGGTATAGCGCTTCGCTGACCGGGGTAACCGTTTGATAAACCCGGATCGCACGCTCAACGGCGTCATCCGGTTTTTTTTCAGCCGGAAAAGGGGAATGCCCCTGCCGAACCTATCCTCGTTTTCCCTGGCTTCTGTTGCTGTTTTTTGAGCGGAATCGCGTTAGCATGAGTCAGGACTCATCTTACCTGGGGATCTCATGGCCATTAAACTGATTGCAATTGATATGGACGGCACGCTTCTGCTGCCAGACCATACCATCTCTCCTGCCGTTAAAACCGCGATTGCCGCGGCGCGCGCGCGCGGCGTCAACGTGGTGCTGACCACCGGTCGGCCGTATGCCGGCGTGCACAGCTACCTGAAAGAACTGCACATGGAGCAGCCGGGAGACTACTGCATCACCTACAACGGTGCGTTAGTGCAGAAGGCAAGCGACGGCAGCACCGTCGCGCAAACTGCGCTGAGCTATGATGACTACCGCTATCTGGAACAGCTTTCCCGCGACGTCGGCTCCCATTTTCACGCGCTTGACCGCAATACCCTGTATACCGCCAACCGCGATGTGAGCTACTACACGGTGCATGAATCCTACGTTGCAACCATCCCGCTGGTCTTCTGTGAAGCAGAAAATATGGATCCCAACATCCAGCTGCTGAAGGTCATGATGATTGATGAGCCGGTGATTCTGGACCAGGCGATCGCCCGCATCCCGGCAGAAGTGAAAGAGAAGTATACCGTGCTGAAAAGCGCGCCATACTTCCTCGAGATCCTCGATAAGCGGGTCAATAAAGGTACCGGCGTGAAGTCGCTGGCCGATGCGCTGAATATCAAGCAGGAAGAGATCATGGCGATTGGCGATCAGGAAAACGATATTGCGATGATTGAGTTCGCCGGCGTTGGCGTCGCGATGGATAACGCGATACCGACCGTTAAAGAAGCGGCAAACTTTATTACTAAATCTAACCTTGAAGATGGCGTGGCGTATGCCATTGAAAAGTATGTTCTGAATTAATCCCTCTTCCCCTGGAACCAACCCGCGACCCTCGCGGTTTTTTTTATGCCTGCCGTTTCCCCGCCATCAATATTCTTATCATCAATTGTCGTTTTTGTGATCTAAATTGTAGTACAACACGATATGGTTGTACTACATTAAGGCCACGGTAATGATGAGTGCTATCACGTTAGTACTACAAAGTTGAGGCGAAATCCGGCGGTCACGGTAAAGTAGAGCAGGACATACAGAGCACAAGGACTCTCCATGACTCTCAATAAAACCGATCGCATCGTTATCACGCTGGGCAACCAGATCGTCAGCGGCAAATACGTTCCCGGCTCGGCGCTGCCGGCGGAGGCGGAGCTGTGTGAAGAGTTTGAAACCTCGCGCAATATTATTCGCGAAGTGTTCCGCTCCCTGATGGCCAAGCGGCTGATAGAAATGAAGCGTTATCGCGGCGCCTTCGTCGCACCGCGTAACCACTGGAACTACCTTGATACCGAGGTGCTGCAGTGGGTGCTGGAGAATGATTACGACCCGCGCCTGATTGGCGCGATGAGCGAAGTGCGAAACCTGGTGGAACCGGCCATCGCCCGCTGGGCGGCTGAACGCGCAACCTCGAGCGATTTAGCGCAAATCGAAGAAGCGCTCAACGACATGATTGCCAATAACCAGGACCGGGATGCCTTTAACGAAGCCGACATTCGCTATCACGAAGCGGTGCTGCAGTCGGTACATAACCCGGTGTTACAGCAGCTGAGCGTGGCAATCAGCTCGCTGCAGAGAGCGGTATTTGAACGAACCTGGATGGGTGATGAAGGCAACATGCCGAAAACCCTCCAGGAACATAAGGCGCTGTTTGATGCCATCCGGCATCAGGATAGCGAAGCGGCGGAGCAGGCGGCGCTCACCATGATCGCCAGCTCAACACGAAGGCTGAAGGAAATCACATGACATCTCGCTACATCGCAATTGACTGGGGATCGACCAATCTGCGCGCCTGGCTTTTCCAGGGCGACAGGTGCCTGGAGAGCAGGCAGTCGGAAGCTGGCGTAACCCGCCTCAACGGCAGGTCCCCGGCTGCGGTGTTTAGTGAGATAACCGAAAGCTGGCGCGATGACGCCACGCCAACGGTGATGGCGGGGATGGTCGGCAGCAACGTGGGCTGGAAAATCGCCCCTTACCTACCGGTTCCCGCTCGTTTTTCGGCTATTTGCCAACAGTTAACCGCCGTTGGCGACAATATCTGGATCGTTCCCGGCCTTAGCGTCTCCCGGGACGATAACCGCAACGTGATGCGCGGCGAAGAGACGCAGCTGCTCGGCGCGCGCGCGATTGCTCCCTCCTCTGTCTATGTGATGCCCGGCACCCACTGCAAATGGGTGCAGGCCGATCGCGAGCAAATTCTTGATTTTCGCACCCTGATGACCGGTGAACTGCACCATTTATTACTGCACCATTCGCTGGTGGGCGCCGGCCTGCCGCAGCAGGAAACCTCAGCGGAGGCATTTTCCGCCGGCCTCGAGCGCGGGCTGACATCGCCCGCCGTTTTAGCGCAGCTCTTTCAGGTTCGCGCTTCGCACGTGCTGGGCACGCTACCGCGCGAGCACGTCAGCGAATTTTTATCCGGCCTGCTGATTGGCGCCGAGGTTGCCACCATGAGCGAAAGCGTGATTGACCAGCAGATTACTATCGTTGCCGGAGAGGCGTTGGCGAACCGCTATCAGCAGGCGCTGGCTGCATTTGGCCGTCAGGCGACGGTTATTTCCGGCGATACGGCTTTCCAGGCGGGTATACGGTTCATCATTCAATCGGCCTCCTTACTGGCCGCGCCTGCTCGCTGAATTTAGCCAGCGACCGGGCTCGTTGTCCCGACGCATTCTGAATGATTTTGTCTAAATAAGGAGCATCGCATATGCAGTGGCAAACCAGGCTTCCGCTGATCGCAATTCTGCGCGGCATAACGCCGGAAGAGGCGCTGGCGCACGTGGGCGCCGTTATCGATGCGGGATTTGATGCCGTCGAAATCCCGCTGAACTCGCCCCGCTGGCAGCAAAGCATTCCGGCCATCGTCGAGGCGTTTGGCGATCGGGCGCTGATTGGCGCAGGTACCGTGCTGCAGCCGGAGCAGGTTGACGAGCTGGCGAAGATGGGCTGTCGGCTTATCGTTACGCCAAACGTTCAAAGTGAAGTGATTCGCCGTGCGGTGGGCTACGGGATGACCGTCTGTCCCGGATGCGCTACGGCTACTGAGGCTTTCACCGCGCTCGATGCGGGTGCCGGCGCGCTGAAAGTGTTCCCGTCCTCCGCTTTTGGCCCGGATTATATCAAGGCGCTGAAAGCCGTTTTACCGCCAGAGGTCCCCGTCTTCGCCGTCGGTGGCGTAACGCCGGAGAACCTGGCGCAATGGATTGATGCCGGCTGTATCGGTGCCGGGCTGGGGAGCGATCTTTATCGTGCCGGACAGTCCGTTGAACGCACCGCCCGGCAGGCTGCCGCATTTGTTAAAGCATATCGAGAGGCTGTGCAATGAAAATAACCAAACTGACTACTTACCGTTTACCTCCGCGGTGGATGTTTTTGAAAATTGAAACCGATGAAGGCGTTGTTGGCTGGGGCGAGCCGGTGATTGAAGGGCGCGCGCGCACCGTCGAAGCGGCGGTGCATGAGCTGGGGGAATATCTGATTGGCCAGGACCCGGCGCGTATTAACGACCTGTGGCAGGTGATGTACCGCGCCGGTTTTTATCGCGGCGGCCCTATTTTGATGAGCGCCATTGCAGGTATCGATCAGGCGCTGTGGGATATCAAAGGCAAAGTGCTGAATGCGCCGGTATGGCAGCTGATGGGCGGCCTGGTGCGGGACAAAATTAAAGCCTACAGCTGGGTTGGCGGCGATCGCCCGGCGGAAGTTATCGATGGTATTAAAAAGCTGCGCGGGATTGGCTTTGATACCTTCAAATTAAACGGCTGCGAAGAGATGGGGGTTATTGATAATTCCCGTGCGGTAGACGCAGCGGTCAATACCGTGGCGCAAATCCGCGAAGCTTTCGGCAATGAAATTGAGTTTGGTCTTGATTTCCACGGCCGCGTCAGCGCGCCGATGGCTAAAGTGCTGATTAAAGAGCTGGAACCGTATCGCCCGCTATTTATTGAGGAGCCGGTGCTGGCGGAGCAGGCGGAATATTATCCAAAACTGGCGGCGCAGACCCATATTCCGCTCGCGGCGGGTGAACGTATGTTCTCGCGCTTCGAATTCAAGCGAGTATTGGAAGCGGGCGGCCTGGCCATTTTGCAGCCGGATCTGTCGCACGCCGGAGGGATCACCGAATGCTATAAAATCGCCGGAATGGCTGAGGCTTATGACGTGGCGCTGGCGCCGCACTGCCCGCTGGGCCCGATCGCCCTGGCCGCCTGCCTGCACGTCGATTTCGTCGCGCGCAATGCGGTCCTCCAGGAACAAAGCATGGGCATTCACTACAACAAGGGCGCGGAGCTGCTCGACTTTGTGAAAAATAAAGAAGACTTCAGTATGGAAGGCGGCTTCTTTAAACCGTTAATGAAGCCTGGGCTGGGAGTGGAAATTGATGAAGCCAGAGTGATTGAACTCAGTAAAAATGCGCCGGACTGGCGTAATCCATTGTGGCGTCATGAGGATGGTTCCGTCGCCGAATGGTAATGTGCGTCATACTTTGCACTGGTGATGCGTTGGCTGCATTTTCTTACCCCAGTCACATACTAATGTATGCTCCTGGGAATGCGAAAATATGCCACCTTTCCCCGGCACAAATTATTTAGCGCATTACGGTTAAGTTATTAATAAAAAATTCAAATAAACCCTCTGTAATTTACCGGGCATGGTGAGCGGCTTCGCTATGCCCAAAATCTGGAGACAGATTGCTATGGATATTTCAGTGACAGCTGCAAAACCCGGGCGTCGTCGTTATCTGACGCTGGTTATGATCTTTATTACCGTTGTTATTTGCTACGTTGACCGGGCTAATCTTGCCGTCGCGTCAGCGCATATTCAGGAAGAGTTTGGTATTAGCAAAACGGAAATGGGCTATATTTTTTCTGCTTTTGCCTGGCTTTATACGCTGTGTCAAATCCCCGGCGGTTGGTTCCTCGACCGCGTAGGTTCGCGAATGACCTACTTTATTGCCATTTTTGGCTGGTCGGTGGCGACGCTGTTTCAGGGCTTTGCCACGGGGCTGATGTCGCTCATTGGTCTGCGAGCGATTACGGGCATTTTTGAAGCCCCGGCTTTCCCGACCAATAATCGCATGGTGACCAGCTGGTTCCCGGAGCATGAACGCGCATCGGCGGTCGGCTTCTACACCTCCGGTCAGTTTGTGGGGCTGGCATTCCTTACGCCGCTGCTGATCTGGATTCAGGAGCTGCTGAGCTGGCATTGGGTATTCATCGTCACCGGCGCTATCGGTATTGTCTGGTCGTTAGTTTGGTTCAAGGTCTACCAGCCTCCGCGCCTGACTAAAAGCATCAGCAAAGCCGAGCTGGACTATATTCGCGACGGCGGCGGTCTGGTGGATGGCGATGCGCCGGTCAAAAAAGAGGCGCGGCAGCCGATGACCAAAGCCGACTGGAAGCTGGTATTCCATCGTAAGCTGGTCGGCGTCTACCTCGGGCAGTTTGCCGTCACCTCCACGCTGTGGTTTTTCCTGACCTGGTTCCCCAACTACCTGACTCAGGAAAAGGGGATTACCGCGCTAAAAGCGGGCTTTATGACCACGGTTCCGTTCCTTGCCGCGTTTGTTGGCGTGCTGCTCTCGGGCTGGCTGGCGGACAGGCTGGTGCGAAAAGGCGTGTCGCTGGGCGCCGCGCGTAAAACGCCTATTATCTGCGGGCTGCTGATATCGACCTGTATTATCGGCGCGAATTACACCAACGATCCGGTATGGATTATGACCCTGATGGCCATCGCCTTCTTCGGCAACGGCTTTGCTTCTATCACCTGGTCACTGGTGTCATCGCTTGCGCCGATGCGCCTGATTGGGCTGACCGGCGGCGTGTTTAACTTTGTCGGCGGTCTGGGCGGGATCACCGTTCCGCTGGTCATTGGCTACCTGGCGCAGGGATATGGTTTTGCTCCTGCTCTGGTTTATATTGCCGTCGTGGCTCTGATTGGAGCGCTTTCCTACATTGTGCTGGTGGGCGATATTAAACGTGTAGGCTAATTCTTGCCGATACTATACCCTGATGCGAACGCCGTGCATCAGGGTAGTCCTATGAAACAAATCACTTTTGCCCCTCGTCATCATCAGTTGACCAATACGCGCGTCTGGACTGCGGATAGCCAGTGGCTGGTTTTTGACGTCCGCCCGTCCGGGGCCTCCTTCACCGGGGAGACGATTGAGCGGGTCAACGTCCACACCGGGGCGGTAGAGACTATCTATCGCGCGCAGCAGGGCGCTCACGTTGGCGTGGTGACCGTTCATCCAACGAAAGATGCCTACGTTTTTATTCACGGCCCCGAACGCCCGGATGAAAGCTGGCATTATGATTTCCACCACCGCCGCGGCGTGGTGTCGTTTCAGGGCGAGTGCTGTAACCTTGATGCGATGGATATCACCGCTCCTTATACCGCCGGCGCGCTGCGCGGCGGTAGCCACGTCCATGTTTATAGTCCTGATGGTCAGCTGGTCAGCTTTACCTATAACGATCACGTGCTGCATGAGCGCTCGCCCGCGCTGGATCTGCGCAACGTTGGGGTGGCCGCGCCCTATGGCCCGGTAGTACCGCACGGGCAGCATCCGCGTGAATATGGCGGCAGCCACTGGTGCGTGCTGGTCAGCCGGACGACGCCTGAGCCGACGCCGGGCAGCGATGAAATCAACCGCGCTTATGAAGAGGGCTGGGTCGGTAACCATGCTTTGGCTTTTATTGGCGACACGCTATCGGCAGAAGGTGAAAAGGTTCCCGAGCTGTTTATCGTCGCCTTGCCGGATAGCGAACAAGGCTGGAAGCAGCAGGGCGATGCGCCGCTGGCGGGGACCGATACTACGCTCCCCGCGCCGCCGGCCGGGGTGATGCAGCGGCGCCTGACCTTTACTCACGACCGCCGCTATCCCGGATTAACCACCGCGCCGCGCCACTGGGTACGGGCTAACCCGCAGGCGACGGAGATTGCGTTTCTGATGCGCGATGATGCCGGCGTGGTTCAGCTGTGGCTGATTTCGCCGCAGGGTAGCGGCCTGCGGCAGCTCACCGCTAATCATTCGGATATTCAGTCGGCGTTTAACTGGCACCCGTCGGGCGAATGGCTGGGATTTGTGCTGGAGAATCGGATTGCGCTTTGCCACGCGCGGTCGGGGGCGGTGACCTTTTTGACGGCCGAGGGAGAAAGTGCGCCTTCAGCGGATGCGATCGTCTTTTCGCCGGATGGCAAATATCTGGCATGGATGGCGGAGGTGGACGGCTATCGTCAGCTGTGGACCACCGAAGTTACGCCTTAGATCAAGGGGTTGTCATTGATGCTGGCGGGATAACCGAATTGGTCGCCAGCGACTCTTTTTCGCTTTTTTCAACGCGCGATTTTATCGAGCTATCGGTACGGAACATATCCCACGGCAGCAGCAGCGTATCCATCACCGCGGTGAGAGGCATATCTATCGCCACCAGGGATTTTGTTCCCCAGTTGGCATCGCTATCGCCCAGCATCTGCGCGCTGGCACGCGTTCCCGGGTAGGTTCCTTCCTTGCCACCGGTATGAGACATCACGCTGGAGCAACCGCTCAAGGCTACCATTCCGCCGAACAGGACCAGCTTTAACAGACCGCTTTTCATCATTCTTCCATTATTGTTTCGGGCATTGAGATAACCATTTATCGGTTATATCGAGCCATCCTCTGAATGCATAGCGTTATTACGCTGCACTGTGGCAGGCATCGCATTTTGCCTTTTGTGCTACCCCCAGTCTAAGCAATCGTCGGCAAACTGCAAAAAAAATTGCTGCATTCGTCTTGAAAAACGCGGTGGGAAACCCATTTTAGAAACGTGGCCCAATGAGAATACGCCTGCGGGGTATTCCGGGTAATAACGATCTGTCCATGATGGAAGGTCATAAAATTCTCGCTGATTTCAGGAGCTATTTATTATGCGTAATTTCGATCTCTCTCCGCTGTATCGTTCTGCTATTGGTTTTGACCGCCTTTTTAATCTGTTAGAAAACAATCAGAGCCAAAGTAATGGCGGCTACCCTCCGTACAACGTCGAGCTGGTAGACGAAAACCATTATCGCATTGCGATCGCCGTTGCCGGCTTTGCCGAAAGCGAACTGGAGATCACCGCCCAGGATAATCTGCTGATCGTCAAAGGTGCCCATGCCGGTGAGCCGAAAGAGCGTACTTACCTCTATCAGGGCATTGCCGAGCGCAACTTTGAGCGCAAATTCCAGATTGCGGAAAACATCCACATCCGCGGGGCTAACCTGGTGAACGGTCTGCTGTATATCGAACTGGAACGCGTGATCCCGGAAGCGGATAAACCGCGCCGTATCGAAATCAACTAATCCCGTTGGGTCGCCCGCGCGGCCCGATATTGAAACTTGCTCGCCGTCAGGGGGCAGATGCGGGTTATCAAACCTGCGGTATTCACTCGCTTCTTAGAAGGAGAAACACATTATGCGTAACTACGATTTATCCCCACTGCTGCGTCAATGGATCGGTTTTGACAAACTGGCCAATGCTCTGCAAACCGCCGGTGAAAGCCAGAGCTTCCCACCTTATAACATCGAAAAAAGCGACGATAACCACTATCGCATTACCCTTGCGCTGGCCGGTTTCCGTCAGGAAGATCTGGACATTCAGCTGGAGGGGACGCGCCTGAGCGTGAAAGGCACGCCGCAGCAGGCGGAAAAAGAGACGAAGTGGCTGCATCAGGGGCTGGTAAGCCAGGCCTTTAGCCTCAGCTTCACTCTTGCCGAAAATATGGAAGTCTCCGGAGCCACCTTCAACAACGGTTTGTTGCATATCGATCTCACCCGCAATGAACCGGAAGCGGTTATCCCGCAGCGGATCGCGATTAGCGAGCGTCCGGCGCTCGACAGCTAATCTGACAAGATCATCAAAGCCCCGACCTTTCGGGGCTTTTTTTTTGGCCTCGGGCGCTGAAATGACCGGCGGAAGTACCCTGTACGCGGTTCCGATGACCCGCTGATTATTGTGCGCCAGGCTGCATACAGGCCCCGAGGGTTGGGCCATAATCCCGGTTATTACTAATGTTATTCACAGGGAAAACACGATGAGTGATATAGCATTGACCGTCAGCGTTTTGGCGCTGGTTGCGGTTGTCGGATTGTGGATCGGCAATGTCAAAATTCGCGGTGTGGGTTTTGGCATTGGCGGCGTGCTGTTTGGCGGTATTATCGTCGGCCACTTTGTCGATCAGGCGGGCATTACCCTCAGCGGACCCATGCTGCACTTTATTCAGGAATTTGGCCTGATTCTCTTCGTTTATACCATCGGTATCCAGGTCGGGCCGGGGTTCTTCGCCTCTCTGCGCGTTTCAGGGCTGCGGCTTAACCTCTTTGCCATCCTCATCGTGATCCTCGGCGGTCTGGTGACCGCGGTGCTGCATAAGCTTTTTAATATCCCGCTGCCGATAGTCCTCGGTATTTTCTCCGGGGCGGTGACCAATACCCCGGCGCTGGGGGCCGGGCAGCAGATCCTTCGCGACCTTGGCGTGCCGCTCGATGTCGTAGACCAGATGGGGATGAGCTATGCCATGGCCTATCCGTTTGGTATTTGCGGCATTTTGCTCACCATGTGGCTGGTGCGCCTGTTCTTTCGCGTCAACGTCGAAAAAGAGGCCCAGCAGTTTGATGAGAGCAGCGGTAATGGCCATGCGCTGCTGCAGACGATTAACGTCCGCGTTGAAAACCCTAACCTGAATAATATGGCGATTCAGGATGTACCGATGCTCAACAGCGACAGGCTGATCTGTTCGCGCCTTAAGCGGGATGAGCTGCTGATGGTCCCGGCTCCGGGCACGCTGATCCAGACCGGCGACCTTCTGCATCTGGTGGGGCGTCCGGAGGATTTACACAATGCGCAGCTGGTGATCGGCAAGGAGGTTTCCACCTCGCTTTCCACCCGCGGTACCGATCTGAAAGTTGAGCGGGTGGTGGTGACCAGCGAGAAGATCCTCGGCAAGAAAATCCGCGATCTCAATTTTAAGCAGCGCTATGACGTCGTGATCTCGCGGCTTAATCGCGCCGGCGTGGAGCTGGTGGCCAGCAGCCATGCCAGCCTGCAGTTTGGTGACATTCTTAACCTGGTCGGGCGCCCGGAGGCGATTGACGCGGTTGCCGCTGAGCTGGGTAACGCGCAGCAAAAATTGCAGCAGGTCCAGATGCTGCCGGTATTTATCGGCATTGGTTTAGGGGTGCTGCTGGGCTCTATTCCGCTGTTTATTCCCGGTTTTCCCGTCGCGCTTAAGCTGGGGCTGGCCGGCGGGCCGCTGATTATGGCGCTGATCCTCGGGCGAATCGGCAGCATCGGCAAGCTGTACTGGTTTATGCCGCCCAGCGCCAACCTTGCGCTGCGCGAGCTCGGGATCGTCCTGTTTTTGGCGGTTGTCGGCCTGAAGTCGGGCGGTGATTTTATCCTCACGCTGACCCACGGCGACGGCCTGAACTGGATAGTCTACGGTATTTTCATTACCGGCATTCCGCTGCTGACGGTCGGTATTCTGGCGCGAATGCTGCTGAAGATGAACTATCTGACCCTGTGCGGCATGCTGGCCGGTTCAATGACCGATCCCCCGGCGCTGGCCTTCGCCAACAACCTGCACGCCACCAGCGGGGCGGCGGCGCTGTCGTATGCCACGGTCTACCCGCTGGTGATGTTTTTACGCATCATCACGCCCCAGCTCCTCGCCGTGTTGTTCTGGGGGATGAGCTAACGGGCTATCAAGGTGGACGCGGCGTAAATGGTAGTCCACCTGATACTCGCTGGCGTTGCGAAACATAACGGAATAATTGAGAAATTCGCCGCTGTCGCTGTAGGAGAGCGAGGTGATACGCAGCAGCGGCGTCTGCTCCGGCACGTTCATCGACTTTGCCAGCTGCTTGTCCGCCAGCACCGGGGAGAGGCTCTCGTAGTTACCGCTAATCGTTAGCCCACACTCTTTCTCGATGTAGTCAAATTTTGACCCCTCCAGATGCACCAGCGACAGATTACGAAACAGTTTTACCGGCATATAGCTGTCTTCCAGCATCAGGGACTTTCCGTCCACGTAGCGCACGCGTCGTGAGAAATAGATCCGCTCGTTAATCTGAATCCGCAGCTGGCTGGCAATCGCGGGAGGCGCGGGCATCACCTCGAAAATCAGCACCTGGCTGACCACCTCTTTCCCCTGCTGGCGCAGCACTTCGGCCAGGCCGGTAAGATTGGTGGTTTCGTGGTGCACGTCTTTGCGTGCGACGTAGGTGCCGCTACCGTGCCGACGAACCACCAGCCCCCAGTTCACCAGCAGGTCGATGGCTTTGCGAATAGTCATCCGCGCGACGCCAAACTCCTGCGCCAGCTTTTTCTCTCCCGGCAGCGGGCTGCCGATGTTGAAATCCGATGAATTGAGCCGCAGACGCAATCTTTCAGCAATAGATTTGTAGATCACCAGTAGACCTCTATTCCAGTGACAGAGGTGATTATCAAACCCCTGTTTCGTATTAAAAATCATTAAATTACATGCGTATACGCCGATGTTTTTGCAGGCTAAGGTCTGGGGATTTTGTTGTTGTCTATGTTTTATTCAAAAATTAGACAACATTGCTGTAATTAAAACCATGAAAGCGATCACGAATCGCACCGACATTGCATGTTGGATGACGGGTAAATTCCTATTCTCGCTTTAGGCCGATACTCAAGACAAATAAGGCCACTAACCCTACTGGTTGTTAAATGAGGATTTTAAAATGCTCAGTCAAATACAACGTTTCGGCGGTGCCATGTTTACCCCGGTTTTGCTGTTTCCCTTTGCCGGGATCGTGGTCGGAATTGCCATTATGTTACGCAACCCGATGTTTGTCGGCGAAGCGCTTACGGCCCCCGATAATTTATTTGCACAAATCGTTCACATTATTGAAGAAGGCGGCTGGACGGTATTTCGTAATATGCCGCTGATTTTCGCCGTCGGCCTGCCGATTGGCCTCGCTAAACAGGCGCAGGGCCGGGCCTGCCTGGCGGTGCTGGTAAGCTTTCTGACCTGGAACTACTTCATCAACGCGATGGGGATGACCTGGGGCCACTTCTTCGGCGTCGACTTTTCCGCTGAACCTACGGCCGGCAGCGGCCTGGCGATGATCGCCGGGATTAAAACGCTGGATACCAGCATCATCGGCGCGATTGTTATTTCCGGTCTCGTGACCGCGCTGCATAACCGCTATTTTGACAAACCGCTGCCGGTTTTCCTCGGTATTTTCCAGGGGTCCTCATTTGTCGTTATCGTTGCATTCCTGGCAATGATCCCCTGCGCCTGGCTCACGCTACTCGGCTGGCCGAAAGTACAGATGGGTATTGAATCTCTGCAGGCGTTTTTACGCTCAGCCGGGGCGCTCGGGGTCTGGGTTTATATTTTCCTTGAGCGGATCCTGATCCCAACTGGTTTACACCATTTTGTCTACGGCCCGTTTATCTTTGGCCCGGCAGTGGTGGAAGGCGGCATTCAGGTGTACTGGGCGCAGCATCTGCAGGAGTTTAGTCAGAGCACCGAGCCGCTGAAGGTTCTGTTCCCGGAAGGCGGCTTCGCCCTGCACGGAAACTCGAAAGTCTTTGGCTCCGTGGGTATTGCGCTGGCGCTCTACTTCACCGCCGCCCCGGAAAACCGCGTCAAGGTCGCCGGCCTGCTGATACCGGCCACCCTGACCGCCATGCTGGTCGGCATCACCGAACCGCTGGAGTTCACCTTCTTGTTTATCTCTCCGCTGCTGTTCGCCGTGCACGCCGTGCTGGCGGCGACGATGGCGACGGTGATGTATATGTGCGGCGTGGTGGGCAATTTTGGCGGCGGTTTGCTGGATCAGTTCCTGCCGCAAAACTGGATCCCGATGTTCCATAACCACGCGTCGATGATGTTTATCCAGATCGGCATCGGGGCGTGCTTCACCGGTATCTACTTCGTTATCTTCCGCACCCTGATCCTGCGTCTCAACCTGAAAACGCCTGGACGCGAAGAGAGTGAAATCAAGCTCTACAGCAAGGCCGACTACCAGGCGGCGCGCGGCAAAACCAGCGCCGCCGGGGCGACGGACACCAGGCTGGGCCAGGCCGCAGGTTTCCTGCAGGCGCTCGGCGGGGCAAGCAATATCGAGAACATCAATAACTGCGCCACCCGCCTGCGTATCACGCTGGTGGATATGGCGAAAACGCAAAGTGACGACGTCTTTAAAGCGCTGGGTGCCCACGGGGTTGTGCGACGCGGCAACGGGATTCAGGTCATCGTCGGCCTGCACGTTCCTCAGGTTCGCGACCAGCTTGAAACCTTAATCAAAGATTCTCTACAGACCGAACAAAACACCATGACGGAGGCAGTATCATGAAAAAATTCTCAGTTGTTATCGCAGGCGGCGGCAGTACCTTTACCCCGGGCATCGTATTAATGCTGTTAGCTAACCAGGACCGTTTCCCGCTGCGGGCACTGAAATTTTATGACAACGACGGTGCGCGGCAGGAGACTATCGCCGAAGCGTGTAAAGTCATTCTCAAAGAGCAGGCGCCGGATATTGAGTTCAGCTACACCACCGACCCGCAGGCGGCGTTTACCGACGTTGATTTCGTGATGGCACATATTCGCGTCGGTAAATATCCGATGCGTGAAAAAGATGAAAAAATCCCCCTGCGCCACGGCGTGCTGGGCCAGGAAACCTGCGGACCTGGCGGTATTGCCTACGGTATGCGCTCGATCGGCGGCGTGCTGGAGCTGGTGGACTATATGCAAAAATATTCGCCGAACGCGTGGATGCTTAACTACTCCAACCCGGCGGCCATTGTGGCAGAAGCGACCCGCCGCCTGCGTCCGAACGCGAAAATCCTCAACATTTGCGATATGCCGATCGGTATCGAAGGGCGGATGGCGCAAATCGTCGGCCTGAAAGACCGCAAGCAGATGCGCGTGCGCTACTACGGCCTTAACCACTTCGGCTGGTGGACGTCGATTGAGGATCTGCAGGGTAACGACCTGATGCCAAAATTGCGTGAATATGTCGCTAAATATGGCTATGTCCCGCCATCTAACGACCCGCATACCGAAGCGAGCTGGAACGATACCTTTGCGAAGGCAAAAGATGTGCAGGCGCTGGATCCGGATACCATGCCGAACACCTACCTGAAGTACTATCTGTTCCCGGATTATGTGGTTGCGCACTCCAACCCTGAGCGCACCCGCGCAAACGAGGTTATGGATCATCGCGAGAAAAACGTCTTCAGCGCCTGCCGGGCCATTATTGCCGCCGGCAAATCATCTGCAGGTGATTTGGAGATCGACGAGCACGCCTCGTACATCGTTGACCTCGCGGCGGCGATTGCCTTCAACACCCAGGAACGCATGCTGCTGATTGTGCCGAATAATGGCGCTATCCATAACTTTGACGCCGATGCGATGGTCGAAATTCCGTGCCTGGTTGGCCATAACGGGCCGGAGCCGCTAACGGTTGGCGATATCCCGAACTTCCAGAAAGGGATGATGGGCCAGCAGGTGGCGGTCGAAAAACTGGTGGTCGATGCCTGGGAACATCGCTCCTACCACAAGCTGTGGCAGGCGATTACGCTGTCGAAAACCGTGCCGAGCGCCTCTGTCGCCAGGGCGATCCTTGATGACCTGATCGCGGCCAATAAAGAGTACTGGCCAGAACTGCACTAATCTCTCCCTCTCACCGGCACCCAACGGGTGCCGGTTCTTCCCTCTTCCCCCGTTCGTGATGAATTACGTTATGCTGGAGCCTGCCCGTGGCACGAACAAGGAACCCTGATGAAAATCTCCCGCGTCGGCGAAGCGCCGGATTACCGCTTTTCACTCGCCAATGAACGTACTTTTCTCGCCTGGATCCGCACGGCGCTGGGCTTTCTCGCCGCCGGCGTCGGCCTCGATCAGCTGGCGCCCGACTTTGCCACGCCGCTGATTCGCGAAGCGCTGGCGCTGCTGCTGTGCCTGTTTGCCGGCGGCCTGGCCATTTACGGCTATCTGCGCTGGCTGAGTAATGAAAAGGCGATGCGCCTGAAACAAGACTTGCCCTATACCCGGACGCTGCTGGCGATCAGTATTCTGCTGATGATTGTGGTCGTGGTGGTGACGGGACTGGTGCTCTACGGTGGATAGGCGGCGGATGCGGCGGGAGAGCGATCCGGGCCTGCAGCCGGAGCGCACGTCGCTGGCCTGGTTTCGCACGCTGCTGGGCTACGGGGCGCTGATGGCGCTGGCTATCAAGCATAACTGGCACAGCGCGGGGGCGCTGTTCTGGCTGTCGATTGGCGTGCTGGTTGCCGTTGCCATTATTCTCTGGCGCTATACCCGCAGCCGCAACCTGATGGATATCAACGAGAGCGATTTCGCACAATCCCGGGCGATACGTGACAAATTTTTGATCTCCCTCGCAGTGCTTTCGCTGGCGTTAATGTTTGCTGTAACTCATCTACGGCAGATTGTTTTATTCATTAAGGATGTGACATGACAGGACGTTGCCACAGCAGGAGTGCCGCAGAGAGAGAGCTGAAGGTACTGGACGTCAATATTTATCGCCATCACTGCCAGAGCCCGCGGCAATATTATCACCAGCTACGCCAGCAGGGTGTTTCAGCGATCCGCTTTGTTCCGCAGCTTCAGCCGGAAGATGCCGAGGCCTGGGGGGAGTTCCTGTGCGCGGTTTTTGCTATCTGGGTACGCGAGGATATCGGCCGGATCCTGGTGTTGCCCTTTGAGAGCGCTCTGCGCGGCTGGTGTGGTGAAGCGGTACGTCCCGCCGACGCGCCGGTTACGCCAGATTGTCGCGACTGCCCGTGGCTGAGGTTATGCGGCGGTGATTGCCCGCCGGCGGATGCGCAAAAGGGGCAAAACCCGCTGTGCGCGGGTTATCGCCAGTTTTACAGCATGAGCGCGCCCTATATGCGCGTCATGCGTGATCTACAAAACCAGCAGCGGTCGCCCGCCGAGCTGATGCCGCTGCTGCGCTAACGGCGGGCTAGCGGCCCTTCGCCAGATACTGCGCCATTTCTTCTTCCGGCACCATGCCGCCGCCGGTGGCCCACACCAGGTGCGTGGCATTCTGCATCTGCTCCGGGCTAAAGCCGTGCATTTGCCGGTAGGTCTCGCTTGCGCAAATATGCTGCGGTCCGGCCATGCCCGCCAGTGCCGAAGGCTCAAGGCGGATATTTTCAGCCTGCGCCAGCCAGCCCAGCATGTCGTACATCGTCTGGTCATCGAGGGTATACAGGCCATCCAGCAGACGCTCCATCGCCCGGCCGACAAATCCCGACGCCCGGCCAACGGCGAGCCCGTCGGCGGCGGTCAGGTTATCAATACCTAAATCCTGGACCGCAATCGCGTCGTGCAGTCCGGTATAAATCCCCAGCAGCATACAGGGCGAGTGGGTTGGTTCCGCGAAGAAGCAGCGCACGTGGTCGCCGAAGGCCAGCTTGAGGCCAAATGCCACTCCGCCAGGGCCCCCGCCAACGCCGCACGGCAGATAGACGAACAGCGGATGGTCGGCATCGACCGCGCGGCCCTGCTGAGCAAACTGGGCCTTCAGACGCTCGCCGGCAACGGCGTAGCCGAGGAACAGCGTGCGTGAGTTTTCGTCGTCGATAAAGAAGCAGTTAGGG
>OLIJ01000087.1_pt1 | contig 70149 bp, 60 predicted proteins | sample 1609731 | NCBI WGS metagenome assembly OLIJ01 (sample SAMEA4350159, study PRJEB24818) | metagenome | biome: human; feature: gut; material: faeces | place: Denmark | collected 2013-09
CGTCGGTGTCTACATTGTTGCTTCGTTCTGTGTTTTTTTTTTTAAAGAAAAAGACGGCATACGAGATAGGAGCCCGTCTCGTGGGCTGGGAGATGTGTAAAAGAGACCGCCTGAAAAAAAAAACTCCCCCCCAGAGTAGGAACGGCGGTTAGGGTCGGGGAAAAAATGGCCCCGGCTAATCCCGCCAGTCCTGCACCCAACGCGAATGTCAGGGTATAAATACGATCAGTTTCCAAGCCCAAACAGGAGGCCATGCGGGCATTTTGAATGGTAGCTCTGGCGCAGACGCCGTAATTGGTGTGGAAAAACAGCCAATAGAGCACCATCAAGATGGCAATGGCGAAGAAGGGCAGTAATGCACGGTAGGTGGCAAAAGAGTATTCGCCGAGGGTGAAAGAGCCGAAGGGCGTGGACAGCCCTTCCAGTGACGGGCCAGCGATCAGCAACATACTTTGTTGCACAATCAAGCTGATAGCCCAGGTCGCAACCACCGAATCATATAAGCGACCATAGAGATGGCGGACGATCAGTCGCTCGACGACGCCGCCGAAGAATGCCGCCGCCAGGCTACCGGCCAGCATGGCGAAGGGGAGTGGCAGGCCAGCTTTATTCATTAAAATGGTGACATAAGCGCCACACATAATGAATTCGCCGTGCGCCAGATTGATAACCCCCATCATGCCAAAAATAACCGCCAGCCCTAGTGCTGCCAGCACCAGATAGGCGAAGTTATCGCCAAACTGATAAATCACCGAATAGAGAAAGGATAGCGTTAACATCGTTTGGCAATCCCTGGTGTCCTGATTGACACAATTGAAAATGGATAACACAGGGAAGCCCGCTCAAGCGGTGACTTCCCTATAAAATAGCCCGTTCAAACTGCTGACAAAGTCAAATGAAGGGGAAACGTGCCGTTGGGGTCGCTCTTAGTTTCAAATACAAGTGCGTAAGCCACCGGAGCGCCCCGAGGTGCGGTCAACCCTTCACTCATCAAGCTATCTAGCTTTGTCATTAGCTAGGTTTAGGCCTTTTTCGGCGGAGATGATGGCGTGTATTGGCTGTTATCCGGTTTCACCGGCAAGTTACAACCGGCTTCACCCAACCAATACGGTTTGATATCGGCCCACACTTTCGGGATCTCGATCGAGTGGTCGTCCTTCACATGAGCCAGATAGATGGTATGACTCAAATGATGGCTTTTCGGATCGATACAGACTTTCCCTGAAGGGCCGTCAGTGCAGATATCGCCGCTTTCCAGTGATTTACGCACAGCATCCATATCGGTGCTGCCCGCTTTTTCTACCGCGGCTTTGTACAGATAAACCGCGTCATAGGCATTGGCCGCTTCCTGATTGATGTAAGGCTCATTCGGGAATTTGGCGTGGAAACGCTGTTTGAAATCATTACTGGCAGGGCTATCTACTTCTTCAATGTAGTTAGCGGTGATATACATATCTTTCAGCGCCGGAGCTTTAAAGCGCTTGTGCTCATAAGCCTGGCCGACGTTAACGGAGCTACCCATTGGCAAATTCAGTTTTGCCGCAGCTTGCTGCTCGTAATAGGAGGATTGGTTGGCTCCGACCAACAAAGTCATGACGAAATCAGGTTTGGCTTTCTGGATATTTTGAATGGTTTGGCCAAATTGCGAGACACTTAGCGGGATAAATTCCTCACCGACCATAGTGCCGCCATTTTCTTCCACAATTTTGCGTACCCACTCGGCTGAGATTTGACCGAAATTATAGTCAGCGGCAATGGTATAAACTTTTTTGCCGTACTTCTCCATCATCCACGGGATCAAGGTTGAGAACTGCTGTTCAGGCACTGCACCGGTGACGAAAACATTGGAGTCACACACGCCGCCTTCATACTGATTGTTATACCAATAGAGCTGTTTTTCGCGATCCATTATCGGGCGGATAGCTTCGCGTGAGGCACTGGAAAATGCCCCGAAGATCACATCCACTTTGTCATTTTTAATTAAGCGACGAGCCATTTGTTGGAAGCGGGTGTTGTCGGATTGCGTATCGTATTTGACCAACTCGATTGGGCGTCCGAGTATGCCGCCTTTGGCATTAATCTCTTCTACAGCAAGTTCTGTGGCATGAATTTTGGGGATCACCGGTAAGGCAAAGTTACCTGATGCATCTTCCAACAAACCAATTTTTACCGGTTTTTCTGCCGCCATCGCCATTCCTGAGTAGGTCATGGCAAATGCCGCGGCCAGCGCGATGGAGAGAGTGGTGTGATGACACTTAATTTTGGACCATTTTATTCCTGACATAAGTACCCCTGGCATTGGTTAAAAAAGTGAGTCTGAAAAAAAGCCAAAAAAAAAGCCCGGCAAAGTCAGATGACATTGCGAGGGCTCTATTGCCATAACCACAAGCCGACAACGTTGGCGTTCTTGCGGAGAAGTCAGGGTCACTATAAAAAGCATTTAGAGTTATTGTCAACGAAGAATTTTCAATAAAAATCAAATAGTAGAATTGAAACTCGTTGCACTAAATCAGGGCTTTCGGTTGCACGAAAATGGCCCATTCATCCGCAAGCGCTAACTGCGGGTGAAGAAGCGTAATGCGGTGAAATTATCAAGGATGGGGGTGTGGAATAGGGGGGGAGGTTAATAAATTGCACCAGTGGAGTGCTTAAAAAATATTCAAATATTTATCTGCTTTTTACCTGTTACCTGTAATCGATCCGACCTCGGCAAAATTACCGAGGTCGGATTGCGATATTAGCCGCAGCGGTTACATTTTGATGCTTGGATCTGTTGGAAGAAATCGTTGCCTTTATCATCTACCAGAATAAAGGCTGGGAAATCTTCGACTTCAATTTTCCAGATGGCTTCCATACCCAGCTCAGGGTACTCCACACATTCCAAACTCTTGATACTGTTTTGCGCCAGGACGGCTGCGGGGCCGCCAATGCTGCCCAGATAGAAACCGCCGTGCTTGTGGCAAGCATCGGTGACTTGCTGGCTGCGGTTGCCTTTTGCCAACATGATCATGCTGCCGCCGTGGGATTGCAGCAGATCAACATAGGAATCCATGCGCCCTGCGGTGGTGGGGCCAAGTGAACCAGAAGCATAACCTTCCGGGGTTTTCGCTGGCCCCGCGTAGTAGATCGGATGGTCTTTAATGTACTGCGGTAAACCTTCGCCGTTATCCAGCCGCTCTTTCAATTTGGCATGAGCAATATCACGGCCAACAATAATAGTGCCGGTCAGCGACAGGCGGGTTGATACCGGATACTGCGACAGCTCTTTTAAGATATCGGCCATCGGGCGTTTAAGATCGATTTTAACCACTTTGCCTTCGGTGCTATGGCGCAGGTGCTCAGGGATATATTTTCCTGGGTTTTGCTCCAATTTCTCCAGCCAGATACCTTTGCGGTTAATTTTACCTTTGATATTCCGGTCAGCAGAGCAGGAAACCCCCATGCCAACAGGACAGGAGGCTCCGTGACGCGGCAAACGCACCACCCGCACATCATGAGCAAAGTATTTACCGCCAAATTGCGCGCCCAGACCTAAATCCTGTGCAGCTTCCAGCAGTTCTTGCTCCAGTTGGATATCACGGAAAGCTTGCCCGTGCTCATTGCCTTCGGTTGGCAGACCATCGTAATACTTGGTGGAGGCCAGCTTAACGGTTTTGAGCGTGCTTTCAGCCGAGGTGCCGCCAATAACAAAGGCGATATGATACGGCGGGCAGGCCGCTGTCCCCAAGGTACGCATTTTCTCAACCAGATAGTCTTTCAGCTTACCCGGAGAGAGCAGAGCCTTGGTTTCTTGATACAGATAGGTTTTGTTGGCTGAGCCGCCACCTTTGGTGACGAATAAGAATTTATAATCTTCACCCTCAGTGCTGTACAGGTCGATTTGCGCTGGCAGGTTAGTGCCGGTATTCACTTCTTGGTACATATCCAGCGCCGCGTTTTGTGAGTAGCGCAGATTGTCTTCAATGAAAGTGTTATACACACCGCGTGACAGGGCTTCGGCATCATTGCCGCCAGTCCAGACACGCTGGCCTTTTTTACCCACGATAATAGCGGTGCCGGTATCCTGACAGGTCGGTAAAATCCCTTTGGCTGAGATTTCAGAATTGCGTAGGAATTGCAGGGCAACATACTTATCATTTTCGCTGGCTTCCGGGTCATCCAAAATGGCAGCAACTTGTTTTTGGTGAGCGGGGCGGAGCAGGAATGAGGCATCGTGGAAAGCATGTTGGGCAAGGAGGGTCAGGGCTTCAGGTTCGACTTTTAGAATGTCGTGACCTTCAAACTGTGCGACCGAAACATGATTATTACTGACAAGGTAATACTCAGTATCGTCTTCCTTTAACGGGAAGGGATCCTGATAGTGGAACGGTTTGTTTGACATATTTTTCTCACATTCAACATCAGTTAGCGAAAATGTTCGATAACAGAAACAATCGTTAGCAATCGATAGAAGAACCAAGCCGATATTTTTAGTATGACTTTAACAAGAATTTTACTATAGATTGTCGGTGCGAGGCGATGGCTCCACCCTCTTTATAAAGGGTGGATCTCATTTTCCGCACTTATCGATGGTACCGGCAGGATGATGGTGGGACACTGGCCGACCGCCAGTATATAACACTGCAATAACCAGGCTTTTTATCGCTAAATTCTGCACGTCGCGCCATCACATGACGCTACTCAGCGCCTCAGCGATGTGCTTAAACTTCTCAAAGCGCGCTCTTAACATTGAGTACTTTTCCGCATTGGGCAGCAGGCGGGTGATGGGGGGCGGGCTGGCGGCTATCGCTTGCTCAAAGCCGCTGTAATAGCCACTTCCTACCGCAGCACACAGAGCCGCAGCCCGACAGCCAGATTGCTGAATATCGACAATTTCCAATGGCAAATTACTGGCATCACAAAATATTTGCATCCAGATGGCAGAATGCGTTGGACCGCCAGTGAAACGAATGCAGTCAGTGTTGTCGCCCAGCGCCAGAATTTTGTCCTGATGTAACAGATGCGAAAAGACAATTCCCTGATAAATCGCGTAAACAATATCCTGAGTCGTGTGGTGTCCGCTGAGTCCTAACAGGCCGCCGCTGAGATTGGCACTGTGATTGGAGCCGTATAGCCATGGGAAGAAGAGAATATCTTCCGACTTTTCATAACCGAGTGCCGCCCACTGATTAAGTGTTTGATAGCTATCGGGTAAATTCGGCAAGAATTGTTGCACAAACCAGGCCAGATTACTGGCGGAGGTAGGGCTGCCTTCGTGAACAAAATAGGTGCCTGGGATGCAATATTTTCCCCACACATAGGGGTAGTCTGAGGGCTGTACACCCTCGAACACTCGGGTGGCAATTGACCAGGTTCCGGCCACGGCACTGAGCTGGTGGCTGTCATGCAAACCGGAGGTTAAGGCCGCGCCGACCACATCAAACATGCCGCCGAATACCGGCGTGCCACGTTTTAAACCGCTGGCCTGTGCTGCTTGTTGACTGATATAACCGGCTAATTCTGCTGAACCAATAATAGGGGCCGTTTTCTCAGCGACTTCTTCAATACCGAATATCTTCATCAGTTGTGGGTCAAAGTTACCGCTGTACTGATTATAAAGATTGCTGCCAGAGATATTAGTTTCTTCGGTAGTGAACTCGCCTGTCAGGCGATAACGGATATAGTCATGCGCCATTAGCACATAGCCGCTGCGGTGGTAATTTTCCGCTTCGTTCTCTTTGAGCCAGCGCAGCAGAGCCGCCGGGTGGGATGGCCACAGTTGTTGCAGGCTAAGTTCATACGCCTGATGGGCTTTGCCTTCTTTTTGCCAGCGGCTAACAAGGGCTTGCGCACGAGAGTCGGAGGAAACAATGCCGTGGCGCACCGGCTGACCCTGTTTATCCACCAGATATAACCCTTTACCGTGAGCCGAGAAACTGATGCCGCGAATGTGTTCAGGCGAGACACCAGCGGCGGCATGCGCCGCATTAAGTGTTTGGTGGATGACCTGACAAGTCGCCGCCCACAGCGCCTCCATATCGCGCTCACAAAAACCCGCTTGTGGGCTAAGCACCGGTAGAGCCTGCTCTGTAACAGCAATCTCGCGACCTTCGGCGGTGTAAACCCCGGCTTTGGTCACCGTGCCGCCAAGGTCAATGCCGAGAAAATAGTGGCTCATGATGGCTCCTTAGCGCGCGCCCTGTAAGGCATCGTTACTCCAACCCGCCAAACGCATTTTATCTTCAATCCAGTGGCGGGCGTGGATGATTTCCAGCAAAGGTTCGGCTGATTTCTCTGTCCACATCTCAATCAAGAAAGTGCCGCGATAGTTCAACCGCCGCAGGGTTTTAAACAGATTAACAAAGTCGACACAGCCTTCGCCGAAAGGCACATCACGAAATTGCCCCGGACAATCTGCGGTAACGGCAAAAGTATCTTTCAGGTGAATGGCCGCAATGCGGTCAATACCACTCGCCAGTTCAGCATCAACTTCATTCCCCCACGCAGTGAGGTTGCCAATATCCGGATATACCGTAAACCACGGTGAGCCAATTTTACTGTCGAGCGCTTTCCACTTGCTGATGGAGTTCATAAACTGGGTATCCATGATTTCCACCGCGCACATCACTTGTGCCGCTGCTGCCTGCTGCGCTGCCCATGCCATTCCCTCTTCAAAACGGGTAATGGTTTCACTGTCTTGTGGTTCGTAATACACATCATAACCGGCCAGTTGAATGGTGCGGATACCGAGATCTTGCGCTAACCGGATGGCCTGTAACATGATAGTGCGTGCTTGCTCACGGGTAGCCGTATCACGACTGCCAAAAGGATAGCGGCGATGTGCAGACAGGCAAAGTGTGGGAATTCTCACCCCTGTTTGTTGGATAGCGGTGATAACCGCCATGCGCTCCTCGCGGCTCCAATTCAACCGTGCCAGGCGCTCGTCACTTTCATCAACTGACATCTCGACAAAGTCGAAACCGCAGGATTTCGCTACAGCCAGCTTTTCAACCCAACTGGTGCCCGCAGGCAGCGCTTTTTCATATATTCCTAATGGGTGAATTCGCATTACTTAGCTCTCCCTGTTGCCATTTCAGTCAAATGTTTCAATCGGTTATTTTTCATGGCACGCTTCGCTTTCCATTTCTCTTTGAAGAATTTAAAGGCCAACGCGAAGATAAGTGTGATCCCCCAAACTGCCAGATTGAAGTGCAGGCTGACACCGAGCAGGCTTAGGCCGGTGGCGATGACCTGCAACACCAACAGGGCACAAAACACATGACTGACTTTCCCTACACCACCAAATGGATTGGTGCCACCCAGCACTATCGCCAACACGGTCAGTAACAGATAAGAGTCGCCATATCCCATGCGTGCAGAGTTAAAACGCGACATCATAATCAGGCCCGCTAATACGCATAACAGGCTGGATATAGAGTAGATGGCAATCATCACGCGGTCAGTGCGGATACCGCTGAACCAGGTCGCGTTGATATTGCTGCCACACATATAGATGGTTTTACCCAGCCGTGTTTTGCCTAATATCAGTGCCAGCACCAGTGATGCGACCACGAAAATAATCATCGGGATAGGGATGCCCATCACCACTTCGGACCCCATACTGCGCACAATCGGCGGCATACCACTGAGCGCAGCCCCTTTGGTCAGATAAACCCCGATGCCGCTAATTATGGTCATGCTGCCTAAGGTCACCAGAATGGGATGCGCACCGATGCGGGCAATCATCAGCCCGGTCAATGTTCCGATAACAACAGCAATCACCGCGGCTCCCAGCAGGGCAATCACCAGCCACATCAGTTGTGTGGTCGTGCTGGCATCGGCCGGAACATATTGGATAAGCAGCCAGGCCATAAACAGGCCGGTGAGGTTAGCTGTACCGATGATGGATAGATTCAGCCCGCCGCTGAGCATCGGCACAAACATGGCGAAGGTCAGCAGCCCTAACTCCGGCAATTGGAAGGCGATGCTCAAAAAGGTATTTTCAGTAAAGAAACGGCCGGGCATCGCCAGACTGAAAGCCAGTGTGGCCAGCGCACAAATACTCAATAACCCAGAGATGGTGCCGTCGATATGGAAAAATGTGTTCTTTTTCATAAATGCCCCTGTCAGACAAAGCCAACATCAGTTTCTTTGCGTTTTTTGTAATGGGTGACGCAAATGGCGGCGACGATCACCACGCCAATCACAATGTTGACGAAGTAGCTGGAAACGCCGATCAGGTTGAGGCCATTTTTCAAGATACCAATCAGGAAGACGCCCATCAGTGTGCCGACCACCGAGCCGCGCCCGCCGGATAAGCTGGCTCCGCCCAACACTGCTGCGGCCAACACATCCAATTCGCCGCCCACTAGCGCACTCGGCACCACTTCACTCATGCGGTAGGTCTGCAACATGCCGCCGATGGCTGCGGTTGCCCCTAAATAGCCATAAGCGAACAGGTAAAGCAGCGACACGCGGATACCAATGCGGCGCGCAGATTCAGGGCTGCCCCCAACGGCATACAATTGGCGGCCGATATGCGTTTTATTCAATAACAGCCAGGTGAGCAGAGCGATGGCGAGCATGACGACTAGCGGTAAGCCAATCTGATAGCTCTCACCATTAAAGGTAAAGGGCAGAATGGAGCGCTGGGTTATCCACCAGTCCGGCAAGTCATAAATACTGTGGCCGTTGGTTATCCACATCAGCATGCCAAACAGCAGCGATTGCATACTGATGGTGATAATGATGGAAACGATATTCAGATAGTAAATCAGTACCGCATTGACGAAACCGAGTAATACCCCAATGGAGATGGCGATAACCAGGCATAATAGCGGGCTGGCAATGACATCATTGAGCAGCAGAGATGCCACCACGTATTGCACTACAGAGGCCACGGCGGCAAAGGAAATATCAATGCCGCCGGTCACCAGCACCACGAAAAGCCCGAGGGCAAAGACACCGGTTACTGCATAGCTTTCTGTCAGATCTAGCAGGTTTTGTATGGATAAAAACTCACTGCTGAGCAGGGAGAACAGGGCCAGCATAATGACGATAACCCAGGCCAGCCACCCTTCAACGGATTGCGGTTTAAGTCTGCTGATATTAGGCATTGATGGCCTCCGCAAGCTGTTGTTCAGTCATTTGATTCGGGATCAATTCATTGACGATGCGCCCTTGCTTCATATGCAGGATGCGGTCACAGTTGTAATAGGCCTCCGGCACTTCATCGGAGATAAGCAATACCGAGATGCCGACACCGGAAAGTCGATGAATTAGCTTGTAAATACTGTCTTTCGCCCCGATATCGACCCCCACGGTGGGGGAGTCAAGAATCAACACTTTCGGTTTGGTCAGAATCCATTTCGCCAGTACCACTTTTTGCTGATTACCACCGGATAATGTTGACAGTGGGTTATCAGGGTTGGTGACTTTGATATCTAAATCTTTTACCCACTCCTGTACCAATGCGGCTTTTTTAGCCTCATCAATCAGGTAGATAGGAGTGCGAATACGTTGCAAAATCGACAGCATCATGTTGTCAGCAACCGATTGAGGTAGCACCGCCCCCAGTGTCAGACGGTCTTCAGAGACATAACCAATCCCCAGCTCAATGGCGCGGGTATTGTCTTTGATGCGCACCGGGTTGCCATCAATGGTAATCTGGCCGCTATCTGGATGGGTGATACCAAATAGGCTCAATGCCAGCTCTGTTCTCCCGGAGCCCAGCAAACCGCACAGCCCTAAAACTTCACCGCGATGCAGGCGGAAAGAAATATTCTCAAACTGCCCTTTGCGGCTGAGGTTTTCCAGTTGCAATACCACTTTGCCCTGTTCGGCATTCGGTAATTTCTGTTCGTGGGTGATGGTTAACCCGGTCATTAGTTCGGTAATCCTACCAACGGAAAGATCGTTTGCTGGCCAGGTTCCTACTTTTTCACCATCGCGAATCACGGTAATGCGGTCTGAAATCTCTTTCACTTCATCTAACCGATGGCTAACAAACACCACGGTGATATTTTTGTCGCGTAAATAATTTACTGTGCGCAGCAATTGATTGACTTCAGTTCGGGTGAGAGAGGCCGTCGGTTCATCCATGATAACCAGCCGGGCATCAGCCACTAGTGCGCGGCAAATGGCGACTTGCTGGCGTTGTGCGATAGGTAAGTTCTGTACCAGTGCATCCGGGTCGATGGTAAAGGCCAGTTCTTGTAAAATTTGGCAGGCTTTCTGTTTGATTTTTGCTTTGCTGAACCAACCGAAGTAGCCTTTCAAGTTGTACTCGAAGGCAATATTTTCTGCCACGCTCAGGTTAGGGAACAGCGACAAATCCTGATAGATAACCTGTACACCTAAATCGCGGGCGCGGTCAGGGGTTAAACGCGAGTGTGATTTATCATCGATAATAATTTCACTGCCGTCATCAGGGGCATATACACCACTGATGGTTTTTATCAGCGTACTTTTGCCGCAGCCATTGGCCCCGGCCAAACAGTGCACTTCGCCTTTATTCAACGTCAGAGTGATATTTTTAAGTGCCTGATGTCCACCAAAGCTTTTTGATAGCTCTTTCAGTGTGATGAGCGGCACTCCGTTATCAACATCAGAAATATAAGTCATCGTGCAGTTCCCCGGAAAACAGCCTCAACATTGGGGCCGAAATAAGAGCCGGGCAGGTAAGTACCCGGCGATACTTTTTAACTTGGACGTGACTTATAAGCCGAGCTTGACCAGGCGTTTGGTGTTTTCAATATCCAGTTTTTCTGGGTTATCACTGAGAATTGTGTTGCCCTTGGTTTTGATTTCGCCCATATCGCCCAGCTTGACACCATCTTTGATTGGCTCGCCATTCATCATGGCAGTGGCGACTTGCACGAAGACCTTACCGGCGACCATTGGGTTAGAAATATAGCCACCGTCAATAGCGCCTTTCTCTAACAGCTTGATACCCTGACCCGGTGTAAATGTTCCGAAGACACAGGTGGTGTCGTTTTTCTTGCGTTTATCAATCGCGCGGCCTGCACCAATCGGGCCTTGTGAACCGAATGACATAATGCCTTTTAGATCTTTATGTTTTGATAGCAAGTCATTGGCGGTACGCATAGAGTCATCTACTGATTCAGCTACGCCAAAACGGTCTTCAACCAGAACCATTTTTGGGTAATGTGCTTTTTGATAAGCAATCGCAGCATCGGCCCACTCATTGACCAGTGGCACCGTCAGACTACCGACGAACATGGCATACTTACCTTCTTCACCCATGCATTGCGCCATATCTTTCATATGGTTAGCACCCATGCTTTGGGTATCAAGCAATTCGAAATCCCAGTCAGCATTGATTTGGCCCGGAGATTCATGGGTAATGACTTTAATGCCCGCTTCCTGTGCCCGTTTCAGTACCGGCTCCAGCACCTTGGCATCATTAGGTACCACACCAATGACATCGACTTTCTTGGCAATTAAGTCTTCAATTGCCCGGACTTGCTCGGCAGGATCCGCAGTGGTTGGCCCCACTTGCCAGGCATTAACCCCCAGCGCCTGGCCTTCTTCTTTAATACCTTGTTCCATCACATTGAACCAAGGAATACCCCCCACTTTTACCACCACGCCCATAGTGAACGGCTTATTGGCTTTTTGTGGGGTTTTACTGTCATCAGCCCAAGCTGCATGGGAAGCCATTAATGTCGTGATTAAGCAGGGTAAGATTAACTTTTTCATTATTAAATCCTCTGAAAGAACCATTAGTAAGCATCAAGACATCCGACCTTATATTGATATAAGGCAGCTTGGCTTATTCTTATTGTGTGACTATTTCACTGGTGTTGACGCTATTATTCGATGAATAATTTTGTTACTTATCTGATTCAATAATATTTAATTTAGGATTGTCGCTACGATAATTTTGTGAACTTAATCTGTTAGTAATAAGTATGTCGACTTCATCCAACATACATATTTTACAAAATGCGTACTGATCAAACTTACTGGAGTCCGCTAATAATATTTTTTGCCCCGAAACTTGTAACATAACTTGTTTTAATTTCGCGTTAATGTCATTGCCGTCGCGCACGCCACTTTCCTGATTAATTCCTTGGCAAGAGAAGAAAAAGGTATTGATCTGGAAATTACGTATGGCATTTTCTGCCACCGGGCCGTGAAAATCATCGTGGCGGGCTGAGTATTCACCACCAATACCAATAATGCGCACTTTGTCACGGCAGGCCAGTGCCTGGATAATCTTCACTGAGTTGGTAACGACAGTAATTTCAATATCCGGTATCTGCCGCGCCAAAAACCAGCAAGAGCTACTGTTATCCAACAAAATACAGTCGCCTGGGTGAATAAATTGTAATGCCGCTTTAGCAATTTTCATTTTAATATCAGGGTGTTCTTCCGTACGCTTACGGAAAGACTCCGCTCTATCAATAGCATTAAGGCTGTAGTGGGTCTCTTTAATATCAATGACCGACAGGTCAGGACCATCCAGTGCCACTGCACCGCCAAAACTACGGATTAGTTTTTGCTTTTTTTCCAACACAGTCAGGTCACGACGAATGGTTTCTTGCGAGACTTGGCATAAGACAGATAACTCAGTCACCAACGCCGAGCCTTGTTGCTGCACATGGCTACAAATGATTTTATAGCGTTCGGCTTGTAACATGTTTACCTCAACTGTTGTCTTAGCGCTTAATACCCGAAAGCACCCATCACATTCATGCTGTTATATTGGTATTTATCTGCTGTTTATACAGTGATTGAATTCATGTATTGCTTTAAGTCGTATTTTTCCCTGAATTTGTGTGGCTAATGTCATATTTTTAATTATGTAATTGCTTTTATTACATGGAATTGTGTGATTTACATCTCATATAAAAGGCTTATTTGCTTTGTGAATGGTCATTGTTGGTAATGAAAGCACACACTCGGGCATTAAATAAATGACCGAACATGCCCGAATGTGATTGATTTCGTCTGTTTGATGATTATGCAATATCCTACATTCTTTAATTTGGCCATAAATAGGGTTAGGTTAGTTTGCCGCCGGGTATTCTGTTTGGCGTTATAAACCCTACGGTAAATAATGGCTTTTGAACGCCGAAGTTGAATTAACACTATTTTTAATTAACGGTTATTAATTAATCTGACGGCATTATGCATATCACTTCTGATTGTTAATTACCGTACTGAATACTATTTCATGAGGTGGCATTATGTTAGAGCAGTTAAAACAGCAGGTTTTTGCAGCTAATTTAGCATTACCAAAATATAAGCTCGTGACATTTACCTGGGGGAATGTCAGTGGCATTGATCGCGAGCGCGGACTGGTGGTAATTAAACCTTCCGGTGTTGAATATGATGTGATGAGTGTTAATGACATGGTGGTGGTGGATTTGGTGACCGGTGAAGTGGTGGAGGGAAATAAAAAACCGTCTTCCGATACTGGTACTCATCTGGTGCTGTACCGTGCGTTTGCGGAGATTGGCGGCATTGTTCACACCCATTCGCGTCATGCCACTATATGGGCGCAGGCCGGCAAGCCACTTTCGGCATTAGGTACCACCCATGCCGACTATTTCTATGGCCCCATTCCTTGCACTCGTCTGATGACGGATACCGAGATTGCCGGTGATTATGAGCACGAAACCGGCAATGTCATTGTCGAAACCTTTGCCCAGCAGGCGCTGAGCGCAGCACAGGTACCGGCTGTGTTGGTTAATGGTCATGGCCCGTTTGCCTGGGGCAGCAATGCTGATAACGCGGTACATAATGCAGTAGTTTTGGAAGAAATTGCTTATATGAATCTTTTCACTCACCAGCTTGAACCGGCGGTGGTTGATATGCAGCAAACCTTGTTAGATAAGCATTACCTGCGTAAACATGGCGCTAAAGCGTATTACGGCCAGTAATCATCCCCCAGTGGTAAATAATGGCTACGCCACTGGGGCGTTATTCAGCATCGATATTCGAAATAACCTGTTCAACATCATCAAGTGTGCCGATTTTCACTTCGCCGGTTCTGCACATCTTACTTTTATCGATCAGCAAAATGGATTGTGTAGCGCGCTTAAGGAGCATGGTCTTGAATTCGGCATTAAATGGGTTGGAATCCCACATAATGCCGTCAGTATCAATGCCCTCACATGAGAAGATAAACAGGTCAATTTCGATAGTTTTCAGTAACGAAAAAAGAGCCGGATTCACATAACAGGCATATTTGCGTTGTAACTGCCCCCCGGCACTGATCAATTCGATATTTTGGTGTTTCGCCAATTCCTGACAAATTCGCACACTGTTGGTAAACACCGTGATATCAATATCCGGAAGTTTTTTGGCTAAATACCAGCAGGTGGAACTGGCATCCAGTGCTATCACCATTCCGCTATCAATCAGAGATAAAGCATGTGCAGCAATGCTGGCTTTGCTGGAGAGATGACTTTTCAGGCGGGTGGTGAAAGGGTCACCACTGTCTTTAGTGGCGCGTTTAATACTTTTGGCTCGCCCGTGCTGGCGGATGATCAATCCTTGCGCCTGGAGTTCATTCAGGTCGCGGCGAATAGTTTCCTGACTGACCGCAAGTAAGTTAGCCAGGTCTGCCGTCGTCAGCGTTTCATGCTGTTTGATATGTTGCAGGATTTCCTGGTGACGGGACGCTTTCATGATCTTCTCCATCAGCGATGCCATGTATCTTATGCCAGATTAATACCAGCACTAAATACATGGCTAAAGGCGTGAGGTTACGTGATCATCGATTTAAAAAACAGGCGTCACCCCCTTCTTTAATAGAATATTGCCATACTTGGCGGTCTCTCCTGTGATGACGATCGCAAATGCTTGTTCGGCGCGTTGGTAAAAGGCATAGCGGTCAATGCGCTCTACCGGCAGGGCTTTTTCTGTACCGAAGAGGGCGTGTAAATAGCGTTTCTCAACTGAAGCATCCAGCGTATCGCCATCGACTGCTGCCATCATCACCAACGGTGGGGCGTAACTGTCTAATTCGAATAAAGGGATGGTGGCCTCCAGCAAGGCACTGACCGATAGCCCATCGGCATGAATCACTTGCGGCCCACCATTTTTACCAATGGCATGGGCGGGGAAATGGGCATCAGAGAAAATTATTTCATCGCCGTGGCCCATTTCTGCCAATGTTTTTAGCAATTGTGGTGACAACAGTGGCGAGATGGTTTTAAGCATGACACTCTCCTTTTAGCGATATAGTCGCAGCCATCGGGGCAGGGATCGCAGTAAGTGATTGATAAAGCGGCTGCTGTTCCCCCGGCTGATAATACTGATAGTGATAATTGACCTGTGCGCGAGCCTCTTCAGCACTGGCGTAATAACCTGTTGCGTACCAGGCAAATAGCGCTGCCCCCAGCACGGTTGTTTCAGACTCATCAATGACTTTGACGGGCAGATTTAGCACGTCGGCTTTGATCTGGTTCCACAGTGCATTGCGGCTGCCACCACCGACCAACAGCAATTCCCGAGTATGAAACTCACCAATCCTCTCCAGCACTGCCAGGTTATCTTTCAATTGCCAGGCAAGACTTTCTAATGCAGATCGGTAAAAGTGCCCACGTCGGCTCGACAGCGAAACGCCTTGCCAGCCGCCGGACAAGTTATGATGCGAGTTTCCCAGCAAGTTACAATCCATGCGCATGCCCTCAGCACCTGGTGCAATAGCGGCCGCTTCGGCAATCATCTGCTGGTAAACGTTGGCACAGGCATCGTCGTGCCAATAGAGTTGGCGGACCCACTCCAACACGCCAGAGGCTAGCCACTGTAAACCGGGGTTAAATAACCGCGGGCAACTATCCAACTCACAGGTCGAACCGGCAAATTGTGGCAGCAGGGTGGTATTCACATTCGGTGTGCGCACCATCAAAATTTCCCAAGTGCCGGATGACAGCACCGGTTGGTCTAGATCTGCACCTGAACCAAATAAAGCGAATTGAGTATCGTGACCGGCTGAAATCACCGGTAAACCAGCCGGTAACCCCAGGTCGGAGGCGATGCCCGGTAACAACTGACCGATAATTTCCCCTGCGGCGACCATTGGTGGGAATAAATCGGCCTGAATACCTATCTTTTGTAAAATAGCGCTACTGAATTGTTCTTGTTTCACATCTAACAACTGGCTGGTGCCAGCCATCGTGCGATCCGTGGTAAATTCCCCGGTGAGGCGCTGGTTAATCAATGATGAAATAAATAGCCAGGCGTGGGCCTGCTTGACTAAATCTGGCCGATTCTCTTGCAGCCAAATTAGCTTGTATAAGGTGTTAAAGCTGAACTGACCAATGCCGGATATCTGCTGTAGTTTTTCGGCAGACATATAGCGGGTAATATCGTCCATGACCGCCACTGTGCGCGGGCACTTCCAACTGATAATCGGGTACAGCATGTTGCCACTAGCGTCGACTAAAGCGCCGTCCACGCCAAAGGTGGTTACGGTCACCGCGTGGATCTTGCATTGAGAGATCTGCGGCAATAGTTGGCGACAGCACTGGGCAAAACTCTGCAAAATGTCATCCAGCGGCCACAATTGCCATTGCGGATTAGCCGGATCGGGCTGGCTGTGGTTTGGCTGAACGGCTTTGGCCACCACGACACCTTGAGGATTGACTGCAATCGCCCGGATGTTGGTTGCGCCGCAATCTAAAACGATGACCACATCGCGCTTCATAAAGGCTCCTGTCACTCGCACCAAGGGGCTTTCCTCTTGGTTTGATGTTATTAGCCGTCTGATAAGAGCCGCTTCCCTGCGGCCTTGCTCAAACACCGTATTATTTTTTATATAATGGGCCGTAATTCTGGCAAGCACGGTAATCCTGTCCTTCAATATCCATACCGTGTGCACCCCAAGCCGTTGGCCGGTAAACACTTTCTTCTTCCACGTTATGCATGCAAACCGGAATACGCAGCATCGATGCTAATGTAATCAAGTCGGCACCCACATGGCCGATAGTCAGTACGCCGTGGTTAGCCCCCCAGTTCGCCATTACCGAATACACATCACTGAATGGCCCTTTGCCCGTCAGGCGTGGGGCAAACCAGGTTGTTGGCCAGCTTGAATCGGTACGTTTATCCAGAGTGTCATGCACCGATTTTGGCAGCTCAACACTCCAGCCTTCAGCAATCTGCAATACTGGCCCGACTCCCTTAATCAGGTTGATACGGCTCATGGTAAATGGCACACCACCCCGAGTCAGGAAGCGTGAAGAGAAGCCACCGCCACGGAAGTATTCATGGATAGCTGGGCACCATTCAGTCGCCGCCAAACATGCATCGGCTTCTTGCTGGCTGACTTGCCAGTGCGGTTTGATGGTGGGTTTACCGTGCGCATCGTTTTGGCAACAAGTGCCATCCAATGCGGCTGAACCCGAGTTAATCAAGTGGATAATGCCGTGTTCGGCTGCTCCTTCAAGTTGATGCCCTGTTACCCGTAATACTGCTTCCGGTGACCAATAGGTACGCACATCGGCAAAGATTTGTGCGGTGCCGGTGAGGGTATGACCAAACAGCATCGCCACTCCATTTAGGCTGTCATTTTCGGTGGCGATAACCATAGGTTTACGCACCCCGTTCCAGTCAAATGAACTGTTCAACAGTGCTTCGGCGGTATCACCGTTCGGGTATTGATCCGTCCAGTGGCGCTGCCCCTGGAAACCGGCCGCGATGGCGTTATAACCCAATGCTTCTTCACCAAAACCTTTGACTGCCAGCTTAGCGTTACCTTGCATCATATCGCGGATACAAATGGCCATTTGCAGGCTTTCCCGCAGAACCGCGCGGCTACTTTCCGGTGAACGGCGATACTGTTCGGCATTTTTATCTGGCCCGAACTTGAAGTTGTTATCGGCCCAGGATAACGCCAGTTCCAGTTCTTGCTCATCATAGATTTTGTGATCAATACGGCGGCGCAATTCAGTCATATCAACCGCTTGCACTTTCATCCCTAACCAGGATTCAAAGAAGTTATGGTCAACGATGGAGCCAGCAATCCCCATAGAGACGCCCCCCAGTGACAGGTAGCTTTTGCCTTTCAAGCTGGCGACGGCTAGCCCTGCACGGGTGAAACGCAGCAGCTTTTCTTGCACATCGGCGGGGATACGGGTGTCATTGGCATCCTGTACGTCATGGCCGTAAATTGAGAACGCGGGTAGGCCTTTCTGATTATGTGCTGCCAGTGCCGCTGCCAGATAAACGGCTCCTGGGCGTTCGGTACCATTAAAGCCCCAAATAGCCTTCGGACGGAATGGGTCCATATCAATGGTTTCGCTGCCGTAGCACCAGCAAGGTGTCACGGTAATAGTCAGCCCGATATTCTGTGCGCTGAATTTATCATCACAAGCGGCAGATTCTGCCATACCAGCAATACAGGTATCAGCAATGACGCATTCAACCGGGGTTCCACACGGATGGCGCACCACTTCTTGCAGAAATTCTGCGGTGGCGCGAGCCATTTTCATGGTTTGTTCTTCCAGCGATTCACGCACCCCCATTCTGCGGCCATCAATAACTGGACGAATGCCAATTTTTGGTAATTGAATTGTCTTTTTCATAATAGATCCTTATGTTCTGTAGCAAATTTAATTTATCAGTCGCCCGCGAAATTAATTCGTAGGTACAGTTTTGAACTTGGCGAAAATAAAAATAATAGCGAAGCACAGTGCCGGAATAAGTTCTGCTGTCGGTATATTTCCCGCTGCATCACTGACCAGCCCCATAATAGGTGTCACAATACCACCACCGACAATAGTCATTACAATGATGGACGCACCATATTTGGTGTCTTGATTTAGATTCTTAATGCCTAAAGAGAAAATGGTAGGGTACTGTATTGACATAAACATGCTGCATAATGTCAGCGCTAATAATCCAATATGTCCCCCAAAGGCTGCCGAGATAATACAAAGTAACATTGAAATTAATGCATAAGCAGCTAATACTTTCTCAGGCGCGAAGCGGGTAATTAACCAGGTCCCACTGAATCGACCGATAAAGAAACACACCATAGTGGCAGTTAAATAATTAGCAGCATATCCGGGGGTGACATTTGGCAATTCTTCTATTGCATAGCGAATTAAATAACTCCAACAGGCTGTTTGTGCGCCGACATAACAGAACTGCGCTAATACTGCCCAGCGCCAGTGGGTTATTTTTAATAAACGTGGTAATGAAGAAAAGAAAGAGCCATTGTGCGTGTCGTCAGACTCGCTTTTTATTGCAGGGAACCGAGTGATAAGAATTAATAGCGCAACAAAAATAACCACTGCCACAATAATCAAATAGGGTAATTGTACCGCTTTGACCAAGCTATGGTGATAACTATTTAAATCCTCAACCGACAATTTATCTAATACTTCCTGTGTCTGATGAGGGACATTGGAGAGGATTAAGCTTTGCCCGAATACCACGGCGATAATGGCGCCAAAGGAATTAAATGTTTGTGCCAGGTTGATCCGAAAATGGCCGGTTTTCTCAGGCCCTAATACGGTAACAAAGGGGTTGGCAGCCGTTTCCAGGCACCCCAAACCGGCTGCGATGATGAATAAGCCGATTAAAAACAAGGTGTAGTTCATCGTCTCTGCGGCAGGCCAAAACAGGGCTGCGCCAAAGGCGTAGAACAGAAGACCGGTGATGATCCCCGCTTTATAACTGAATCTTTTCATCAAGATGCCAGCTGGGATTGGGATCAGGAAATAACCGAAATAGAATGAGGATTGAATCAGGCCAGCCTGAAAATTGGTTAACGTAAATGCCTGCTGAAACTGAGGTAATAAAATATCATTTAGGTTGTTTGCTACTGCCCAAAGAAAGAACAGTGAGCACAGCAACGCGAAAGGAATCAGATATCTTTTTTTATTTGCCGACTCGTCACTTACCGAGGCGGAAATTTTGGTGCTATCTGTTTGTATTAAAATATTTCCCATGGTGCCCTCGTCAGATACTTCACTCGTTCGAAAGTTCGTAATATTCGACGGAAATTTTGTTGTTTAATGAATGATATTTTTCTCTGGTCGACATGAGTTGTCTGAGTCCAAATTAAAATATCCTCATTGCGTTAAGTCCCGTTCTTTATAAGGTAAAAATAGCTAAAAAGTATGAGCTGAATCACATTGGTAACTCAATGCTGATATTTTGTGATGGTAATCACTTTAAATAAAAACAATTCATGACCGTTTGAAATGAATTGTGTTTCAAACACACAAAGCTAATGACCGATTATTTTATTTCTGTCACAAACGGTCAAATAGTCATAAATATATATGTAAATGGATATTTGACCGTTTAGTCATGTTGTATTTTCAAACGGACATTTTATAAAAATAAACAATACTTAAATCGGCATTAAACAATGAATACTCATGACCTGGCTCACACTTTTGCGCGCTTCATTTTTTACTTTAATTAAATGAGCGAAAAATATGTCTCATATTCACGCTCATTAACCCAATACATTATTTAATGCATTTTTACATTTAGATATTTGCATCCTAGGAGAGGAACAAATGAAAAAAGAAGCATTGGCGCGCGACATTATTAATACCTGCCTTGAAATGACCCGCTTAGGCCTGAATCAGGGAACGGCTGGTAATGTTAGCGTGCGCTATCAAGAGGGTTTTTTGATTACGCCGTCTGGTATTGCTTATGACAAACTCACCGAGTCACATATTGTTTATATTGATGCCGACGGTCACCACGAGGCAGGCAAAGTTCCTTCCAGTGAATGGCGCTTTCATCAGGCCGTTTACCAAACCCGGCCCGATGCAAATGCTGTGGTGCACAACCATTCAGTTCATTGCACGGCAGTTTCGATTCTCAATCGTCCGATTCCTGCCATTCATTACATGATTGCTGCTGCGGGTGGCGATGATATCCCTTGTGCGCCATATGCCACCTTTGGCACCAAAGCGCTTTCTGAACATGTCGCTGTGGCGATGAAAAATCGTAAAGCGACTTTGTTGCAGCATCATGGCCTGATTGCTTGTGAAGAAAACCTGGCGAAAGCACTGTGGTTGGCCCATGAGGTGGAGGTTTTGGCCACATTGCTACTGGCGATTTTACCGATTGTTGATGAGGTGCCGGTGTTATCTAAAGAAGAAATCAGTGTGGTATTGGAGAAATTCAAAACCTACGGTTTGCGGGTTGAAGACTAGCTCGTGGCTAAAAATAGCAGGTGGACAAAAACACTGAGGAATCAATCATGAATAGAATGATTTTAAATGAAACGGCGTGGTTTGGTCGCGGCTCATTGGCGGCACTGACCGATGAGGTTACCCGGCGGGGTTATCAAAAAGCATTGGTCGTCACGGATAAAATACTGCTCGAATGTGGTGTGGCGACCCGTTTAATTAGTCGTCTGGAACAGGCCGGTTTGGATTTCGCCATTTTTGATGCCGTTAAACCCAATCCGACTATCAGTATTGTGCAACAAGGGGTAGATGCTTTTCGCCAAAGTGAGGCGGATTACCTGATAGCCCTGGGGGGCGGCTCGCCACAGGATACCTGTAAAGCTATTGGTATCATTATCAATAACCCTGAGTTTGCCGATGTGCGTAGTCTGGAAGGTGTTGCAGATACCCGTAAGCCTTGCGTACCTATTCTCGCTATCCCTACCACTGCCGGGACGGCTGCGGAAGTGACCATTAATTATGTGATTACTGACGAAGAGCGGCGGCGTAAATTTGTTTGCGTCGATCCTCACGCCATTCCCGCCGTAGCATTTATTGATGCCGATATGATGGATAGCATGCCCGCGGTGCTAAAAGCGGCGACGGGGGTTGATGCGTTAACACATGCTATTGAGGGATATTTGACGAAAGGCGCTTGGGAACTGACCGATACTTTGCATCTCAAAGCCATTGAGGTTATCAGCCGTTCCTTGCGCGCAGCAGTAAAAGGTGATGCCACAGCGAGCGAAGATATGGCGCTTGGGCAGTATATTGCCGGTATGGGCTTTTCCAATGTGGGGCTGGGATTAGTACACGGTATGGCTCACCCGCTTGGCGCGTTTTACAACATGGCACATGGCGTGGCTAATGCCATTTTATTGCCTTATATCATGCGCTATAACGCGGCTTATACCGGTGAGCGTTTCCGTCAAATCGCAGTGGCGATGGGGCTGGATAACGCATTAAATTTGCCGTTGGATCAGGTGCGTGAGCAAACTATTCAGGCGGTATTTGCATTGAATCGTGATATTGGCATCCCAGCTTCTCTCAGTGCTGTTGGGATGCGGGCTGATGATATTCCAGCACTGGCTGTAGCAGCCTTTGCCGATGTCTGTACTGGGGGCAATCCGCGTGAAGCCTCGGTTGATGAGATTATGACGCTTTATCATCAAGCTTGCTGAAAGAACGGTCATTCGTCACAAATTGATTATAAAGTCATGAGGAAAGTTTAATCCTCATGGCTTTATTGATACCAAACAACTCCCACTATACCCAAAAGAGGTAGGGTCACTGATGCGGGGCGGTATATTTATTATCCTAACTATAACAACTGCTATAACTGAGCCACCGCGCTCTGCCTTAACCATCCCTCCCGCTGAATAACTCATTTTTTTGAATTAATCGGATTTCATCCATTGCGGTGTTCTCCATTTTCTGGAATGCAACCAAGTGGGAATCTTATGAAAGAGACCAACCAATCTCGACTGTTAACGGCAGAAATTACGCGCCGAAAACTTGTCCAAACGACAGTCGTCGGCGGCCTTGCCATGGCAACCGGAGCGTTTTCGCTACCGTTTTCCCGCACCGCACACGCTGTTCAATCTGCAATAAACCCGGCTAATGATGGCAAAGTGATATGGAGTGCTTGCACTGTTAACTGCGGCAGCCGTTGCCCATTGCGCATGCATGTGGTTGATGGGGAAATTAAATATGTCGAAACGGATAATACCGGTGATGATGATTTTGAGGGTTTGCATCAAGTTCGTGCCTGTTTACGCGGCCGCTCAATGCGTCGGCGGGTGTATAACCCCGACCGATTGAAATACCCAATGAAACGCGTAGGTGCGCGCGGGGAAGGCAAGTTTAAACGTATTTCATGGGATGAGGCATTTGATACCCTCGCTGCCAGCATGAAAAGCATCATTAATGAGTATGGCAATGAAGCCATCTATTTGAACTACGGCACGGGTACGCTGGGCGGCACCATGACCCGCTCGTGGCCACCGGGTTCAACCTTATTGGCCCGATTGATGAATTGTTGCGGCGGCTATCTTAATCATTATGGCGATTACAGCACCGCACAGATTGCAGCCGGCCTGAATTATACCTATGGCGGTTGGGCCGACGGCAATAGCCCATCAGACATTGAAAACAGCAAACTGGTGGTGTTGTTTGGTAACAACCCCGGCGAAACCCGGATGAGCGGCGGGGGCGTCACTTATTATCTGGAGCAGGCACGGGAGAAGTCTAACGCCAAAATGATTGTTATTGATCCGCGTTATACCGATACCGCGTCGGGCCGTGAGGATGAATGGATCCCGCTGCGGCCGGGGACGGATGCTGCACTGGCCTGCGCACTGGCTTATGTAATGATTAGCGAGAATCTGGTGGATCAGCCGTTCCTCGATAAATATTGCGTGGGCTATGACGAGAAAACCCTACCCGAAGGCGCGCCGAAGAATAGTCATTATAAAGCCTATATTTTAGGGCAGGGCACAGATAAAACCGCCAAAACGCCACAGTGGGCGGAGGCTATCACCGGTATTCCTGCCGCAAAAATAATTAAGTTGGGCCGAGAAATTGGCTCGGTGAAACCCGCTTATATCGCGCAGGGGTGGGGGCCACAGCGCCATGCTAACGGCGAAAATACCAGTCGCGCAATTGCCATGCTGGCTATCTTGACCGGTAACGTAGGGATCAATGGTGGTAATTCTGGGGCGCGTGAAGGTTCCTATGGCCTGCCGTTTGTCCGAATGCCGACGTTGGAAAACCCAATTAAAACCAGTATTTCGATGTTTTTATGGACTGATGCCATTGAGCGCGGCCCTGAAATGACCGCCACCCGCGACGGAGTACGGGGTAAAGATAAGCTGGATGTGCCCATCAAGTTTATCTGGAACTATGCCAGTAACTGCCTGATTAATCAGCATGCAGAAATAAACCGTACTCATGACATTCTGCAAGATGATAAGAAATGCGAAATGATTGTGGTCATCGATAACCACATGACTTCGTCAGCTCAATATGCCGATATCATTCTGCCAGATTGTACCGCTTCCGAGCAGATGGACTTCTGCCTCGATGCATCGAGTGGCAACATGGCATATGTGATCTTCGCCGATCAGGTGATCAAACCGCGCTTTGAGTGCAAAAACATCTATGAAATGACCAGTGAGCTGGCAAAACGTATGGGGGTGGAGCAGCAATTTACCGAAGGGCGCACACAAGAGGGCTGGCTGCGCCATCTCTATCAGCAATCACAGGAAGCTATTCCTGAACTGCCTTCTTTTGAGGAATTCCGCGAACAGGGCATTTTCAAAAAACACGATCCGGCAGGGCATCATGTTGCCTATAAAGCCTTCCGCGCCGATCCGGTTGCTAACCCGCTCACCACGCCATCGGGCAAAATTGAAATCTACTCTGCCGAGTTAGCGCAAATTGCCGCGACCTGGGAGCTACAACCGGATGATGTTATTGACCCGCTGCCCGTGTATGCCGCTGGATTCGAAAGTTTTGACGATCCCCTAAACCAGAAGTATCCATTACAACTCACCGGGTTCCATTACAAAGCCCGAACTCACTCGACTTACGGCAACGTCGAGGTACTGAAAGCCGCTTGCCGTCAGGAAATGTGGATTAACCCACTCGATGCCAGAGAACGCGACATCAAAAATGGCGATATTGTGCGGATATTTAATGGCCGTGGCGAAGTTCAGATTAACGCCAAAGTCACGCCACGTATGATGCCGGGCGTTGTGGCGCTGGGGGAGGGGGCATGGTACAGCCCAGATGAAAATCGCATCGACAGAGCGGGCAGCATCAACGTATTGACCACACAGCGCCCTTCTCCGTTGGCGAAAGGGAACCCATCCCATACCAACCTCGTTCAAGTAACCAAGGCTTAAGGAGCTAAATGATGACGCAATATGGTTTTTACATCGACTCCAGCCGGTGCACGGGGTGCAAAACTTGCGAGCTGGCTTGCAAAGACTTCAAAAATTTATCCACCGATGTGAGCTTCCGGCGCATTTACGAATATGCCGGAGGTGACTGGCAACAGGATAATGGTGCATGGCACCAGAATGTGTTTGCTTACTATCTTTCTATTGCCTGCAACCACTGTAGTGACCCCGCCTGTACCAAAGTGTGCCCGACTGGCGCGATGCATAAGCGCGATGATGGTTTTGTGGTAGTGAACGAGGATATTTGTATCGGTTGCCGTTACTGCCATATGGCCTGCCCGTATGGTGCGCCGCAGTACGACGAAGCAAAAGGGCATATGACCAAGTGTGACGGCTGCTATGAGAGAGTCGCCGCCGGTAAGAAGCCGATTTGTGTCGACTCCTGCCCATTGCGAGCGCTGGATATGGCACCTATCGATGAGCTGCGTGAGAAGTACGGTGAATTGGCCGAAGTTGCTCCGCTGCCTGCCGCTCATTTCACCTTACCGAATATTGTCGTGAAACCGAATGCCAACAGCCGCCCGGTCAGAGATACCACCGGTCATCTGGCAAATCCGAAGGAGGTATAGCATGGGTATGGGATGGCATGAATGGCCACTGATGGTCTTTACGGTGCTGGGGCAGTGCGTAGTCGGAGGCTTTATTGTTCTTGGGCTGGCATTGATATTTGGCGGTTTGAGTCGTGGGCAACAACAGCGTGTTCACCGCAGCATGTTTGCCTTATGGGTGTTGATGGCTTTGGCTTTCATTGCCTCGACATTGCATCTGGGCTCGCCCATGCGGGCATTCAACTCGTTAAATCGGGTCGGTGAATCGGCGCTGAGTAATGAGATAGCCGCCGGTTCGGTGTTCTTTGCCGTAGCGGGCTTCTACTGGTTGCTGGCGATTTTGAATAAGATGCCCGCGCTGCTCGGTAAAATCTGGTTGGTGGTGGCAATGGTGCTGGGCGTGGTATTCGTTTATGCCATGTGTCGGGTTTACTCCATTGATACAGTACCCACTTGGGATAATATTTATACCCCACTGGGCTTCGTGCTGACCGCCTTTATTAGCGGGCCAATGTTGGGTTATTTACTGCTGCAATGGGCGGATATCAATGGGCGGGCGATGCTACAGCTGCCGATGATCAGTGTGTTAGCGCTGATTATCAGTCTCACCAGTGTCATTATGCAGGCCGCGAGTTTGCCGCTGATTTACAGCTCGGTGCAGCAAGCCTCTCAGCTCATCCCTGATTATGGCACCTTGATGGTCTGGCGTTTGGTGTTGCTGGTATTAGGATTGGGCTGTTGGATTTGTCCCTTAATTCGAGGACGTACACCTATGACACTGGGGATGATATTTGCCATGTTATTGATTATTGTTGCTGAATTGATTGGCCGCGGCGTGTTCTACGGGCTGCATATGACGGTAGGAATGACATGATTTATCAGCAAATTGCATTGACAGGCCGGGTGTTGGGCGCACTGTTTTATTGCGAGCCAGACAGCCCGGCATGCCATGATATTGTGGCGCAATTAAGTCATGGTTTATGGGCGGCACAGTGGCCTTATGGCTCGGAGCAGCAGCGGCTAGCTATTGCGGCTTTACTGGCACAATCAGTAACCGAAGAAACGCGAGAAGAGGCTTGGCAACGGCTGTTTATTGGCCCTTATGCTTTGCCTGCGCCGCCTTGGGGTTCTGTTTATCTCGATAAAGAGAATGTGTTATTTGGTGATTCCACCTTAAAACTGCGCCACTGGATGGCGCAGCAGCAAGTGGAAGTGACATTGGATCAGGATGAGCCGGAAGATCAGTTTGGTTTAATGCTAATGATGGCTGCCTGGCTGGCAGAGCATCAACCAGCCGGTTTGCCCGAGTTACTGGCCGATCACTTACTGCCTTGGGGGTATCGCTATCTGGCTTTGCTGCAATCCGACGCCGAGCATCCGTTTTATCAAGGGCTGGCTCAACTGGCAACTCTGACGCTCACCCATTGGCAAGATGAATTGCAGGTGACGCCTGCACTGGTTGAGTTGTATCGCTAAACAGGAATCTGGTTTTTTATTCAATGATAAGTGTGACTTTCTTACCGATATTACCGGCCATGCTAACCAATGAATCAAGAGTGAATTTTTCTGTTTTTTGATTAACGACATCTGAAACTCTCGGGCGCGACACATGTAGTAATGTGGCCGCGTCCACTTGCCGTATACCTTCGGATTTAATCCAACCAGCAATTGACGTCATCAGTGCTTTTTTCATTACCAAAGCTTGTTCAATCTCTGCATTTGATTCTGCTAATAGTTGACTGGCCTGAGCATCAGAAAACCCCAAATCACTAAAAATATTATCTTCTGCGGTAGTCATGTGACGTGATGCTGTATCAATTTTATCTGTCATTTCCTGCTCTCCGCTCGTGAATAATGTCTTTGTAACGCGTTTTAATAATGTTGACGTCTTTCTGGCTAGTCCTTTGTGATTTTTTCTGAAAACTATGCAATACGTAAATTTTTCTTTCAAATTTAGCGATATAGACAACGCGATAAGCTTTTGAATGATCATCCAAACGTATTTCAATAACGCCAGTTCCCCAATTATTTATCATTTTGAAATCATTAGGTTCCAGGCCATGTTGAATATTTCGTAGTTGTCTTCCTGCAACTATGCGAGCACTTTCCGGAAAAGCCTTCAAATCCTCCAGCGAACTGCCCCGCCAATCAATTATTTTGCCAGTCATTCATCACTCCTTGATGTATGTATAAAATTTTATACATTTTTGGCTGAGATAATCAATTCATTTTTACTGTGGCTTTCTCTCTTGAGTCAGCATTTCACTTGCTTCCCGCTCTCTCCCAATCGACTAATTTGTGACCGGCTTCTACTTTCCTTGCTCTCATGTTGGACAAGCCGTGGGGCGTTTGTATTATTAGATTGAATATAAATTTAATAGTGAATATATATTCAATGCGGAGAAAAATAATGAAAAATACCCTACTGAAATCCTGTCTTACCGCAGCATTGATCTCAATGGCGGGTGTTGCTGGTGCTGCCAGTAACGGCCTGATCGCCATTATCACCCCATCCCACGATAACCCGTTTTTCAAGGCGGAAGCCGAAGGTGCCAAAGCCAAAGCAACGGAGCTGGGATACACCGTATTGGTGGCGTCTCATGATGATGATGTGAACAAACAGAACCAACTACTGGAAACCGCTATCGCCCGTAAAGCCAAAGCGATCATTCTGGATAATGCCGGATCGGATGCCACTATCGGGCCGTTGAAAAAAGCCAAAGCCGCAGGTATTCCCACCTTCCTGATTGACCGTGAAATCAATGAAACCGGCATTGCAGTTTCACAAATCGTGTCCAACAACTATCAGGGGGCACAGCTCGGTGCTGAGAAATTTGTCGTCCTGATGGGGGGCAAAGGCAAGTATGTTGAATTACTGGGCCGTGAATCAGATACCAACGCACACGTGCGTTCACAGGGTTATCACGACGTGATCGACGAACATAGCGACATGAAGATGGTCGCTCAACAGACTGCAAACTGGAGCCAGACTGAAGCCTTCAACCGTATGGAGTCCATTTTGCAGGCTAACCCGGATATTACTGGGGTGATTTCGGGTAACGACACTATGGCGTTAGGCGCTGAAGCCGCATTAAAAGCAGCAGGGCGTAATGATGTGATTGTGGTTGGATTTGACGGTAGCGACTATGTCCGCGACTCCATCATCAATAAAGGCAATATCAAAGCCACCGTACTTCAGCCAGGTTGGGCACAAGCCCAGATGGCGGTGGTTCAAGCTGATAAATATCTGAAAACCGGTTCCACCGGGCAAGAAGAAAAACAGTTGATGGACTGCGTATTGATTGATGAAAACAATGCCAAAAACCTGAATGTCTTTGCGCTGAAAGAGTAACGCCTTAAGCAAGGTTTGCTAACACGCGCATTTAAAAGGCAATGAGGGGCGCACCAGCCCCTCCTGACAGGAGGCAGTATGTGGTTCAGTGCCCTATCGAAAGCAGGCGGCTTGTTGGTTATCAGCACCGTATTAGTGGCTTGCACCGTGGTGGATTTGGATGAAAACGGCAAACCGATTCTGCCGGTCGATCCAAATGCGGTGGTCAGCGACTATAACCAACCACCGGACAAAGTCGCCTCCACCATTTGGGTGAGCAAAGTCATGCCATTTGCTAACAGCAACGCTCTCAGTTGGCAGCAAGTGAAACAACAGAATCAGCCAGCAACAGGGAAAAATAGCCAAAGTCATTTTGTTCGCTTCAACGGCAAAGTGGTGGCGGTAGAAACAGAAGGGCGGGAAGGGGCAATAAGAGTGGCAGTCGAGGGCGATGAACAAGTGCTGCAATTGGGGCCGATCGTCAAAGGCAATGCTATTCGTGATGCATCAACCTTTATCCGCTTCGAAGATTTTAAAAATCAGGTGCAATATGCCCAGCTCTCTAAGGCATTGAGCAAAAGGGCTTTACAGGATGTGGCCAAACCCGATGCCAGTTGGATCGGCCAGCAAGTTGAGGTATTGGCGGCGGTGACAGTGTCTCCCACCGGCTTGAGTAATGCGGTGCCGCTCAGTTTGAATAAGGAGAGCCACTAATGGATCATCGACCTGACATCGTCATGCGTGCTGAGGACATTTCGATGCGTTTTCCTGGCACATTGGCGTTAGATGCCGTCAGTTACCATGTATATCGCGGCAAAGTTAATGTGATTATTGGTGAGAATGGCGCGGGAAAATCCACTTTGATGAAGATTCTGGCGGGGGTGCAGCAACAAACTTCCGGCCAGATTTACCTCAACGAGCAGCCGGTAAGCATTGCCAATACCCGTGAAGCGGCAGCACTGGGGATCGGCATGGTGCATCAAGAACTGAATTTGTCAGAAAATCTTAATGTTGCGGAAAACATCTTTTTGGGACGCGAGATTCAGCAAGGTTTGAAGCCGATCAATCAGGCGGCGCAGGAATTGATCGCCGAACAACTGATGGTACGTCTTGATCAGGCGATTTCACCCAAAGAAATGGTGTCGAACCTGAAAGTCGGCCAGCAGCAATTGATTGAAATTGCTAAGGCTCTGGCTGAGCAGGCAGATATTTTGATTTTGGATGAGCCAACTTCGGCGCTGAGCAAAACTGAAGTCGATATTTTGTTCCGGGTGATTCGTGAACTGACGCGCCAGGGCGTTTCTATCGTCTACATTTCGCATCGTTTGGAAGAGTTGATGGCCATTGGCGACTATATCACTATCCTGCGCGATGGCCGTTTTCAGGCGGAAGCCGCCGTCAAAGATATTGATGTACCGTGGATTGTGCGTGAAATGCTGGGTAGTGATCCGGTTTCCAGCTTCCTTCATCCCGACCGGACTTTCGGTGCACCAATGATGGAAGTCGATAACGTCACTTTAATCAATGAATCCGGTAATACCGTGGTGAATCAAGTCTCGCTGCAAGTGCGTGCTGGTGAAATCGTCGGTATTTATGGATTGATGGGGGCTGGGCGCACCGAACTGTTCGAATGCCTGCTGGGCACGCAACAGAGCTATCTCGGCACCATTCGGCTCAATGGCACCGCCATCAGTGCCAAAACCTCAACCGCAGAGCGCATCCGCCTTGGCATGAGTTTAGTACCGGAAGATCGCAAAAAAACCGGTATTTTCCCGGTGTCATCGGTGGCTAATAACCTGACCATTTCCAGCTTATGGCGTCGGTTGAAACACCGCTTCGCCATCTGGCAGGAGAGTGAATCACAGGTGGTTGCCTCGGTGATTGGCGACTTGTCTATCAAAGTCTCTTCACCTGAAGTGGAAATTCAGGCGCTCAGTGGCGGTAATCAGCAAAAAGTCGTCATTGGCCGCTCATTACTGACCAGTCCGAACATTTTGCTGCTGGATGAACCGACACGGGGCATTGATGTTGGTGCAAAAGCGGATGTGTTTGAAATGATGGTGAAACTCTCTGAGCAGGGGATCGGCATTCTGTTTTCCACCTCAGATCTGAAAGAAATTATGGCGGTATCAGACCGCATTCTGGTGATGTCGAACGGCAAGCTGACCGCGAATGTTTCCCGTCAGTCAGCCAATGAATCGGCATTGGTTACGGCAAGCGCACAAGGGTTTGAATGATGAAAGCAACAACTGGCACTGCGTTGGCGAGTCACCAGCCCGGTGGAGCGTCGTGGTCACGGGAAAATATGCTGCTGCTTCTGCTCAAGATGCGCACCTTTATTGCCCTGTTTCTGATTCTGGGTTTCTTCTCGGTCATGGTTCCGGGGTTTTTGGCGACCGGTAGCTTGATCATTATGGTCAAGCATATCGCGATCAATGCCTTCCTCGCGTTGGGTATTACTTTTGTCATTATCACCGCAGGGATTGACCTTTCTATCGGGGCAACCTTGGGGCTGTGCGGCATGATTGCGGGTTGGATGATCACTCAAGGTATTGTTTTACCGATGTTTGGGATTGCGATCTTCCCGAGCGTCTGGGTGGTAGTTCCGGTGGTATTGGTTATCGGAGCACTGATTGGCGCGGTTAATGGTTGGATCATTACCCGCTATAACGTTGCCCCGTTTATCTGCACCCTCGGCACCATGTATGTGGTGCGCGGTGCGGCGATGCTGATTTCCGGTGGTGAAACCTTCCCTGGCTTACAAGGGAATCCACAACTGGGTAATACCGGCTTTGACCTGTTGGGGTCTGGCACCTTGCTGGGCTTGCCGATTGCCATCTGGATCATGTTTATTCTGGCGCTGGTTATTGCTTATGTTGCCCGCCGCCTACCCTTTGGTCGCCATGTTTACGCCATTGGTGATAACGAACGAGCTGCAGAGCTTTCTGGCGTTAAAGTGCGACAGGTCAAGGTGTGGGTCTACACCATATCGGGCTTCTGCGCAGCCATCGCCGGGATCATTGTTTCCGCTCAGTTGGTGGCCAGCCACCCAGCCAATGGCAGTGGTTTTGAGATGAATGCCATTGCCGCCGTGGTACTGGGTGGGACTTCTCTGGCCGGAGGCCGGGGCACTATTCTCGGTACGCTGATTGGCGCATTTGTTATCGGCATTCTGGCTGACGGTTTAGTGATGATGGGGGTTAGCGAATTCTGGCAAATGGTGATTAAAGGTATCGTGATTATAGTGGCGGTCATTATCGATCAGATGCAGAACCGGATGCAGCATAAGGCAGCGATCGTCTCGCAAAAGTCCACTGTGGTGGCACAAGTTGGGAAGAGCGAACAGGCATAAAGAATAGGTAAAACAGGTTGTTGTTGCCTATTAGTTACAGAAAAATATTAGCTACATAAACAGATTAGCTACATAAATATATTGGCGACAGAACACGAAGATGTCACGCCGGAGGGCGATTTCCGGACAGGCTTGATGAAAGCTATTTTTTAGCACCATCAGGAATAAATATTCGGTAATGAGTAAAAATTCAGTTATCGATAAAATTTAAGAGAGGTAATGTCATGAATCCGTATTCACTGTCAGTCGATGAGCTGGTGAAAAAGGCACGGGCCATCCGTCGCCGCATCGTCCTGCTTAATGCGAATAGCCCCGCAGGGGGGCATACCGGCGCTGATCTTTCGCAAGTAGAGATTCTGACTGCACTCTATTTCCGTATCCTCAATTGTGCGCCAGACCGACTTACCGATCCTGAGCGCGATATCTATGTTCAGTCTAAGGGTCATGCGGTCGGCGGTTATTACTGCTGTTTGGCCGAGGCAGGTTATTTCCCCGAAGCGTGGTTGGCGACTTATCAACACGCTAACTCACATCTCCCTGGGCACCCCGTCAAACATAAAACTCCAGGTATTGAATTAAATACCGGTGCTTTGGGGCACGGCTTACCTGTGGCTGTGGGGATTGCACTCGCAGCAAAACGAGCTAACAGCAAACGTCGGGTATTTGTACTGACCGGTGATGGTGAACTGGCCGAAGGCAGTAACTGGGAAGCTGCGTTAGTGGCTGCTCACTATCAGTTAGACAACCTGATAATCATTAATGACAAAAACAAACTCCAACTGGCAGGTACGACCAAATCCATTATGAACACCGATCCGTTGGCAGATAAGTGGCAGGCGTTTGGCCTACAAGTCACTGAATGTCAGGGCAATGATATGCAATCAGTGGTTGACACATTGGAGGGATTACAAGCGAACGGTAAACCCAACGTGGTGATTGCCAATACCGAAAAAGGTGCCGGTATCTCCTTTATTCAAGGGCGCGTGGAGTGGCACCACCGGGTGCCGAAAGGTGCTGAAATTGATCTGGCGCTGGAGGAATTGAGCGATGAGTAATGCAGAACATTTGGCCGCAGTGATGGTCGAGCAGTTTATTAAAGCCGTGGATAACGGGGTGGATCTGGTACCTGTTGTCGCTGACTCCACTTCGACGGCGAAAATTGGGCCGTTTATAGCCCGTTTCCCAGACCGGGTAGTGAATGTCGGGATTGCCGAGCAGGCGATGGTGGGCACCGCGGTAGGGTTATCCATGGGCGGAAAAGTGGCAGTAACCTGTAATGCCGCGCCCTTCCTGATTTCGCGCTCCAACGAACAGCTCAAAATCGATGTTTGCTACAACAATAGCAATGTAAAACTGTTTGGTTTGAACTCAGGAGCCAGTTATGGGCCGTTGGCGAGTACTCACCACTGTATTGACGATATCGCCATTCTACGCGGCTTTGGCAATATCGAGATTTATGCCCCCTCCGACCCGCAAGAGTGCCGCCAGATAATTGATTATGCTCTGGCGCATATTGGGCCGGTTTATATCCGCCTCGACGGTAAATCTTTACCGCCACTGCATGATGAACACTACCAGTTTGCTCCCGGCCAGATTGATGTTTTGCAGGAAGGTCAGGATATTACTCTGGTGGCTATGGGTTCTACAGTTCATGAAGCTGTTAGCGCGGCTGCGATACTGGCAGATAACAATGTTTCTGCTGCGGTGGTCAACGTTTCTTCGATTCGCCCATGTGATACTCAAAAGCTGTTAACCATCCTCCAAAACAGCCAACGGGTGATAACCATCGAAGAGCACAATATTAATGGCGGTGTGGGCAGTCTGGTGGCTGAAGTGCTGTCCGAAGCAGGTAGTGGCATTCCATTGGTGAGACTCGGTATTCCTGATGGCGGTTATGCGATTGCGGCCGACCGGGCAGAAATGCGGGCTTATCATGGTTTTGATGCAGCAGGCATTGTGGCTCGTGCTTTGCGGTTTTGCCGGGGAGAGTAATCATGCCGACGCCGATTATTTTGGCCATTGATGAAGGAACCACCAACGCCAAAGCCATTGCGGTGGATGCCGCTGGGCAAATTCTGGCGAAAGCCTCGGTGCCGCTGCTGTTGGAGCATCCGAGGCCTGGCTGGGCGGAGCAAGAGCCGCAGGCTATCTGGCAGGCTGTTTCTTTAGCCATAGAAGGCTGTTTGAGCCAGTTGGCAGGGGTACGGGTTGCCGGTATTGCTATCAGTAATCAACGCGAATCGGTGCTTATCTGGGAGCGAGAGACAGGAATGCCACTGACTCGAGTGGTCAGTTGGCAGTGTCGGCGCTCGGAGGCGTTCTGCCAGACGTTGAGTCAGTTACCGGAAGCGGCGATGATAGCCGAACGTACCGGATTGCAGATTGACCCCTTGTTCCCCGCGGCTAAAGTTCACGGCATGTTGGCGGAAATTCCGCAGGGTGTCGAGCGCGCGGCCCACGGCGAATTGTGTGTTGGTACTATCGATTGCTGGCTCACCTGGCAACTCAGTGGCGGCCAAAGTTTCTCGACTGATTTTTCCAATGCTGCCCGAACGCAACTGTTTAATATTCATTCTGGTCAATGGGATCCAGACCTATTGGCGCTATTTGGTATTCCCAGCCTTTGTCTGCCCGCGGTTTTACCTTCGGCGGCTGTCCACGGGCACACCGGCAATATGGGTATTACTGGCTTGAGTCAGGGGATACCGATTGTGGCGCAAATAGGTGATTCGCATGCTGCGCTCTATGGGCAGGGCGGTGACCGCGCGGGCGAAATCAAAGCCACCTACGGCACCGGTTCATCTTTGATGACCACTCTGAAACAAGCCAGTGCGCAGAGTCACGGCTTAAGTACCACGATTGCCTGGCATGACGGTGAATTACGTTACGCCCTTGAAGGCAATATCACTCATACCGGCTCCGGTGTGGCGTGGGTTTCGCGCATGTTGGGGGTGACTGACTTAGCTCGCCTGACTGAAATGGCGCAAAGCCAGCCGGGTAATCAAGGCGTCTATTTTGTCCCGGCATTATCAGGTTTGGGTGCACCCTATTGGGACAGCCAAGCTCGCGGTTTGTTCTGTGGTCTCACTGATGCAACTACACCTGCAGTTCTGGCCCGTGCCGGGTTGGAGTCTGTCGCCTACCAAATAGCGGATGTCTTTTTTGCCATGGAGCAGGCCGGTCATCATCGCCTTGAGCGACTGCGGGTTGATGGTGGCGCAACCAGTAACCGCTGGTTGATGCAATTTCAGGCTGATTTGTTACAGCGCACCCTGATACGCAACCATACCGCAGAAGTGTCGGCATTGGGGGCGGCTTATTTAGGGGGGAAAACCTTGGGCTGGTGGCAGGATAGCCAGCAACTGGCGGCACTCCCCCGTGAAGTGGAATACATCGAACCGCGCGCTCAAAGTGCGGAGATGCAAGATAACTATAGCCTCTGGCAAACGGCCATCGCGCGTGCGCGTTTTCAGCCGAAATAACCCAAAGCAGGAGTAAGCATATGTCAGCAATACCTCGTAAGTTAACTTTCGCGGTGATTATCGGCAACCGGGGTTTCTTCCCTGGCTATTTGGTTGCGGATGCACGCCGCGATGCCCAGGCACTGTTTGACCGCTTGGGGATCAACATCATCATGCTGAATGAAGAGCAAACGCCGCTGGGTGGGGTGGAAAACTGGCGCGATGCCAAAGTGTGTGCCGAATTATTCCGTAAACATAGTGAAGAAATTCATGGTGTGGTGGTCATTCTGCCTAACTTTGGCGATGAAAAAAGTGTCTCCGATGCCATTCGTCTCTCTGGCCTTAAAGTGCCGGTACTGGTGCAAGCAGAAGAAGATGCACTGGACAAAATGGGGCTGGCGACACGGCGTGACAGCTTCTGCGGTAAAATCTCGCTCTGCAACAATTTGCGCCAATATGGCATTCCCTTCACATTGACCCAGCAACATGTTTGCAGCTTAAACAGTGACATATTCAGTCGTGACGTAGAGCAGTTTGTACAACTGTGTCGTGTGGTACATGCCATGAAACGTGTCCGAGTTGGGGCTATTGGTGCGCGCCCAACTAACTTTAATACCGTGCGTTACAGTGAAAAGTTATTAGAAAACTTGGGGATTACCGTTGAGACCCTTGATCTATCTGAAGTATTTTTCCGCGTAGCTAACCTCAGTGACCATGATATCCGTGTCGGTGAAAAACTGGCGTTATTGAAAGCCAATGGGGATACCAGTGCTATCCCACAAGATAAACTGCACAAAATGGCAAAACTGTTTGTGGTTATCAGTGAGTGGATTATTGCCAATGATATTGATACCACGGCTATGCAGTGTTGGACTTCATTGCAACAGAATCTGGGAATTAACGTCTGCTCCATTATGAGTGTGATGTCCGGGCAATTAATGCCAAGTGCCTGTGAAGTGGATGTGATGGGCGCATTATCGATGTATGCCTTGGCAAGTTGTTCGTTGGCACCCGCTTCGATTGCTGACTGGAATAATAACTTTGGCGAAGAACGAGATAAATGCGTGCTATTCCATTGCGGCAACTTTGCCAGTGAAAGTTTAGAAAGCTCAACTATGGGCACTGCGGATATTATCGGAACAACTGTGGGTTGTGAGAATACCTGTGGCGCGGTTCATGGCCGCATGAAATCCGGCCCATTGACCTATTTCCGCCTCTCATCAGACGATTTCACCGGGCAGGTGCGAGCCTATGTGGGGGAAGGGCGTTCAGTTAGTGATGAGTTGAATACCGTTGGGTGCCGCGCAGTTGTAGAAGTGCCGCAACTGGAAAGTTTACTCACACATATCTGTAATAATGGTTTCGAGCACCATGTGGCGATGAACCATTCAGCTACAGCTAAAGTGCTGCAAGAAGCATTCAGTAAATATCTGGGTGTTGACTGCTATTGGCATGCGAAATAGCGTGTTGGCGTTAAGTGCTTAAATTATGCCGCACCAGGGACGGCGCGGTTACATCCAAGGCTTCAGTAAACCTAGCATTTCAGTAAACCTATGACTTCAAATAAACCTATGGCTACAGTAATGTCTCGGCGGTAATTCTGTCGGTAATCAATACATCAATATAGTTACCTGTCAGCGCGCCACGAATGGCGGCACTTTTCCCTACCCCTCCGGCCAGTGCGACGACTCGTGGGCAAGCCCGTAATTGTGGCAAAGACATACCAATCACCGGATCTTCTTCGTCACTAAGTACTGCGTTCCCCGCAGCATCAAAATAATGCAGACACAAATCCCCCACGGCACCGCGATCAGCCAGTAATTTAAGCATCTCTTCGTGGTAATAGTTACCGGAGTTTTTCAATAGCTGGGATGGCTCGAGATCGCCAATCCCAACTAACGCCAGATCAACTTCAGCAAATTTATTCACTACATCAGCGACTTCGCCACTTGATATCAGGCGGGTGCGATCTTCAGTCGAGCGCTCGATACTTTGTGCGGGCAGTAAATAAGCTGGGCAATTCAAAATATTAGCCAGAGCTTGGGTTAACAATGTGGCTTGCACATTGCCGTTGGGGCCAACCCCGCCCAATAATTGAATGACGCCGCTGGTTTTGATGTTAAGCGGATGAAGGTTATCAACCATTGCCCGAATTGTGCTGCTCCACGAAGAAATACCCACCATATCGTTTGGGCGAATACTGGTTTGCATATAGTGGGCTGCGGCAGAACCGATAGCTTGCTTTATCTGAGCAGAGCTGGCGTCATCGGCGATATCGACCACGATGGCCTGGTCTATACCATAGTGTTTTTGAATCCGCGATTCGATACCAATAAACATGTTAGGGGGCTGAATGACGCTGATTTTAACCACCCCTTCTTTAACGCAACGGGTAATAGCACGGGAAACAAATGACTGGGATAAGTGCAGGCTGTCAGCAATTTCTGATTGCTTCATACCTTCGGTGTAATACAGCGTGGCTATTTTTACCAATAACCGCTGTTCATCTTGTCTCGACATTGCTCTACCCCGCTAAATACCTTATGTCGGTATTTTTATTCAAAGCCGAATAAATAACAAGCAGTACCCATTTCAACTCTTTTTAATCAATATTTAGCAAAGCACCTATAGAGCAAAGTCATAGGTATTAAAGTTTCTATGTCTGCCACCATTGGGACTATTGCTGCTGAGGCTCGTCTTTCGATGAGCTTTCTACCGGTTCTTTTTCTGCTTCAGCTTGATCAGGAGGGGGCATGATGTCGTGAATCAATTGTTCATCAAAGCTGGGATTAAGTGCAGGGGAGAGTGGAGAACTGACCAAACTGTCAGGTATGGCCATATGTGGCACCGGAGCATCGTTAACAAATTCGTCTTGATCCTGTTTAACTGTCCTGCTGAATGCTATCAAACTTAAGCCACAGAGTGAGAAAAACGCATACAGAATATTGCCACCCAGAGGGGCAATCAGCGCGCCCACGGCAAGTGGCCCGATACTGGCACCCACACCGAATGACATCAGTAAACATGCCGCTAAAGAGACTCGCCGTTCCGGTGCAATCAGATCATTGGCTAGTGCAACGACTAATGGATAAAGCGTGAACTGCAACATGCTGACGATAAAGCCTAAACCCAATAAAAAATGGAACGAGATATGCGGTACCAGCGCTAGCGGCAGTGCTGTTAAGGCCAGTAATAATGCGTTAATACGTAGCAGGAGTGTGCGGTTATAGCGGTCGGACAGCCAACTGAGTGGAAGCTGGGCGACCAATCCGGCAAAAATAGATAACGCCATGAACAGGCCGGTTTCTTGAGTGGAAAGCGATTGCAAGCTGGCATAAACCGGTGCCAGACCATAAAACGAGCCGACAATCATGCCGATAACTAATGTCGAGGCCAGTATTTTGGGGATGGAGTTGATAAAGAATTTCAGTTCCATAGGGGCCGGTGACATTTGCTGAGCATTACTGCGAGTGGTCAGGGCTACGGGGACCAAACACAGAGCAAAAAACAGAGCAATAATCATGAGAGTGCTTAAACCCAGCTCAGGTTGAAGCATCAACACGACTTGGCCTAATGCCATACCAGCATAAGTTGCCGCCATATAAAAGCCAAACACCGTACCGCGCTGGCTAGACTCTGCTTGATCATTTAGCCAACTTTCTAACACCATAAACTGGCACATCATGCAGAGGCCAATAATCAAGCGTAGAACTACCCACGCAGGGATATATTCAGTAAGGCCATGACTTAACACCGCAGCTGTAATAATGCCGGCACAGGCCACGTAGGCACGGATATGGCCTACCCGAGCTATCAGGAAGTGGCCGACCTTGCCTCCAATCACCAAACCAATATAGTTTGCAGCAATGATTGCCCCGATTAATGCACCGGAAACATGGATAGCAGTCAACCGTAACGAGATATAAGTGGTCAGTAAACCTGACCCTAATAACATCAGCACTGTTGCGCTATAGAGTGGGAAGAAGGCGTTGAGAATTTTTTTCACTGTCACGTCCTAAGTTCATCATGCCGGTAAATTACCGGTACTTCAGATGTCGCCAGTCGCATCTTCTTTATTTTGATACTAACAGCTGAGTCCCTGAGGTAAAGCTTTGTACGGTAATGTGCTTTTTTTCATGACACCTTGCGAGGCGTTTCGCATAACGAACAGCTGTTGTCGTTACGGCCCAAAGAAGTGCTACTATCGGCAGCGGCAGACTTCATTCGAGTAGGGGCAATAATGCGCGAAGAACAATTACGTCAGCTTAGTACCGCAGTCGGTCATAAACTTAAAGATCGTGATGCCTGGGTTACCTGTGCCGAGTCATGTACAGGTGGTTGGGTAGCTAAAGCCCTGACAGATATTGCGGGCAGCTCAGCCTATTTTGACCGTGGTTTTGTCACATACAGCAATGCGGCAAAACATGATTTACTAGGTGTAAAAGAAAGTACTTTGGCCGAGCATGGCGCTGTGAGTGACGCTGTCGTCCGGGAAATGGCATTGGGTGCATTGCGAGCGGCTAATGCGGACTTCGCGATATCGATAAGCGGAGTTGCCGGGCCTGATGGCGGCACAACAGAGAAACCGGTGGGCACTGTGTGGTTTGCTTTTGCTAAACGTGACGGCAAGGTTAGTGCGACAAAACAACTTTTTTCTGGCGATCGTGACGAGGTCAGGCTGCAAGCGGCTGTTTTCGCACTACAAACACTTTTAGATGATTTTCTATAAAATTAGTCTTGATACTGTATGATTGTACAGTATAATTAGTGGTAATTTCTTGCACAAACAACATTCAGTGGTGATGACAGGGCAACCCGGCATCCCAGAGAGGGAGTGAAAATGGCTATTGATGAGAATAAACAAAAGGCGTTAGCAGCAGCACTGGGCCAAATTGAAAAACAATTCGGCAAAGGCTCTATCATGCGCCTTGGCGAAGACCGCTCAATGGATGTTGAAACCATCTCTACTGGTTCTCTTTCTCTTGATATCGCATTGGGGGCGGGTGGCCTGCCAATGGGGCGTATTGTTGAGATTTATGGCCCTGAGTCGTCCGGTAAGACAACACTGACCTTACAGGTTATTGCTGCCGCACAACGCGAAGGTAAAACCTGCGCCTTTATCGATGCAGAGCATGCTCTTGACCCTATTTACGCTAAAAAACTAGGCGTAGATATTGATAACCTACTGTGTTCTCAGCCAGATACCGGCGAGCAAGCATTGGAAATCTGTGATGCGCTGACTCGTTCGGGCGCAGTCGATGTCATCATCGTCGACTCCGTTGCAGCATTAACACCAAAAGCTGAAATTGAAGGTGAAATCGGTGACTCTCACATGGGTCTCGCGGCCCGTATGATGAGCCAGGCCATGCGTAAACTGGCGGGTAATCTGAAAAATGCTAACACCCTGTTAATCTTCATCAACCAGATCCGGATGAAAATCGGCGTTATGTTTGGTAACCCTGAAACTACGACGGGTGGTAATGCCCTGAAATTTTATGCATCCGTACGTTTGGATATCCGCCGTATTGGTGCAGTAAAAGAAGGTGATGTGGTTGTTGGTAGCGAGACACGCGTTAAAGTGGTGAAAAACAAAATCGCAGCGCCATTTAAACAAGCCGAATTCCAGATCCTGTATGGTGAAGGTATCAATATTAACGGTGAACTGGTTGATTTAGGTGTTAAGCATAAACTGATTGAGAAAGCCGGTGCATGGTATAGCTACAACGGTGACAAGATTGGTCAGGGTAAAGCGAATGCCAGTAACTACTTAAAAGAAAACCCAGCAGTTGCCGCTGAGTTGGATAAAAAATTGCGTGAAATGCTGCTTAATGGTGGCAATGGTGAACAGCCTGTAGCAACAGCCGCATTTGCTGATGAAGCAGATGAAACCAGCGAAGAATTTTAATTTGTAAGGTCATCGACCGGATTAGCAAATTAGCAAACGGCTCACTTAATCAGTGGGCCGTTTTAGTTAATGATGATGTACATAAGTTCTTCAAGTTATACCTACACCCAAAGTAATTGGGTTACAGCAAGGTAGCAAACAAATGAACCCCGATGAGCTGACATCAGTCAGTGATTCGGGTGACAAATCTGCTGGGAGCAATTTGAACGCTGCTTGCAGCGGCCTCACAGAGGCGAGGCTCATGGATGGGCCGAGTAACGAGCGCAGCTAACACGGCTATAGCTTCAAGTAATAAGGGTAATTATGAATGACCTACTGAGTCGTGCTATGAGACTCCTCTCTCAACGTGACCATAGTGAATCAGAACTACGCCGCAAGCTTGCATCTCAACCATTCTCGGCAAAAGGCCATTGGGGGAAACAAACAGGCCGTAGTGATAACGAACCCGTTGCAGATATCGATCCGAAAGTTATTGAGCAAGTGATTGCTTATTGTTACCAGCATAATTGGTTGGATGATGCCCGCTTTGCTACCAGCTATATTAATAGCCGTAGTCGTAAAGGATATGGCGCACAGCGTATTCGTTCTGAATTGATGCAAAAGGGTGTCGATAAAGAGCTCATTCAAGCTGCTTTTGAAATCAGTGAAATAAATTGGTGTTTGTTGGCAAAAGAAGTCGCTCAACGCAAATTTAGTGAAATTTTACCGATTGAATGGAAAGAGAAGGCCAAAGTTCAGCGCTATCTCCTGTATCGTGGTTTCTTCCAGGAGGAAATTCAGTCGATTTACAATGATTTTGTTGAATGAATGCACACAGGATTTTACTTCCCCGCGAAGAAAATTTATCTTAGTCCCACTTTTTGTTCGTGAGCTTACCCATTGTGTTGTCTTTTATCGTTACACAATCTGCTCGCGAGCTTATTCTTTTAGCTTGTTTCCGGGACAATTATGAGCAAGAGCACCGCTGAGATTCGTCAAGCGTTTCTCGATTTCTTCCATAGCAAGGGACATCAGGTTGTATCAAGCAGCTCTTTGGTCCCTAATAATGACCCTACGCTGTTGTTTACCAATGCCGGGATGAACCAGTTTAAGGATGTCTTCTTAGGTTTGGATAAACGGGCATACTCCCGTGCGACGACCTCTCAGCGCTGTGTGCGAGCAGGTGGTAAGCATAATGACCTTGAAAACGTAGGCTATACCGCACGCCATCATACTTTCTTCGAAATGTTAGGTAATTTTAGCTTCGGCGATTACTTCAAACATGATGCTATCAGCTTTGCTTGGGAGTTATTAACTGGCGAGCAGTGGTTTAATCTACCGAAAGAAAAACTGTGGGTAACCGTTTACGAAACTGATGACGAGGCTTATGAAATCTGGGCCAATGACATTGGCATCCCTCGTGAGCGTATTATTCGTATTGGTGATAACAAAGGCAGTGCCTTTGCATCAGATAACTTCTGGCAAATGGGTGATACAGGCCCTTGTGGCCCATGTACAGAGATTTTCTTTGACCACGGTGACCATATTTGGGGCGGCCCTCCAGGCTCGGCAGAAGAGGACGGCGATCGTTATATTGAGATCTGGAATATCGTCTTCATGCAGTTCAACCGCCAATCTGATGGCACGATGCTGCCATTGCCTAAGCCATCAGTTGATACCGGCATGGGGCTTGAGCGTATTGCTGCGGTTTTGCAACATGTTAACTCGAACTATGAGATTGACCTGTTCCGCGATTTGATTAAAGCGGTAGCGGAAGTTACCGGTGCGACTGATCTTTCTAGCAAGTCGCTTCGAGTGATTGCTGACCATATCCGCTCTTGTGCTTTCCTTATCTCTGATGGCGTTATTCCGTCGAATGAAAACCGTGGTTATGTTCTGCGCCGTATCATTCGTCGTGCTATCCGTCATGGCAACATGCTGGGCGCGAAAGAGACTTTCTTCTACAAATTGGTCGCTCCACTGATTACTGTTATGGGGCCAGCTGCCGATGAGTTGAAACAACAACAGGCAATGGTTGAGCAGGTTCTGAAAACTGAAGAAGAACAGTTTGCGCGGACATTAGAGCGCGGCTTAGCTCTGTTGGATGAAGAACTCAGTAAATTGACCGGTGATACCCTTGATGGTGAGACAGCTTTCCGCTTGTACGACACCTACGGCTTCCCGGTTGATTTAACCGCAGATGTCTGCCGTGAACGTAATCTGAAAGTGGATGAAGCCGGTTTCGAGCAAGCAATGGAAGCTCAACGCCGTCGTGCGCGGGAATCCAGCGGCTTTGGTGCCGATTATAACAACTTAATCCGTGTTGATAGCGCTAGCCAGTTCTCTGGCTATGACCATGTTCATCAGCAGGCCACAGTGACTGCATTGTTCCGCAATGGCGAAGCTGTTGATGAAATTCATGAAGGTGAAGAAGCGGTTGTTGTCCTCAATCAAACGCCATTCTACGGTGAGTCTGGTGGCCAGGTTGGCGATACAGGCGAGCTGAAAAATGCGACTGCAACCTTTGCAGTGGCTGACACTCAGAAATATGGTCAGGCAATCGGTCATTTAGGGCAATTAACCCATGGAACATTGCGGGTTAATCACAGTATTGATGCTCAGGTTGATGTCGCACGACGTAACCGTATTCGCTTGAATCATTCCGCAACTCATTTATTACATGCAGCACTACGTAAGACTCTGGGCGACCACGTTGCTCAGAAAGGCTCATTAGTGAATGATAAATACCTGCGTTTCGATTTCTCTCATTTTGAAGCAATGAAACCGGAACAGATTCGCCTGGTAGAGGATATGGTTAACGAGCAAATTCGCCGTAATATGCCAGTCCAAACTGAAGTGATGGAACTGGATGCGGCGAAAGAAAAAGGCGCGATGGCCCTGTTCGGCGAGAAATATGACGACCAGGTGCGAGTCTTGACCATGGGTGATTTCTCAACCGAGCTATGTGGTGGTATTCATGCCAGCCGCACTGGTGATATTGGTCTGTTCCGTATTTTATCTGAATCAGGTACCGCCGCTGGGATTCGACGTATTGAAGCGGTAACTGGCGAGGGCGCTATTGCGCTATTGCATCAGCAGAGTGACCTGCTACAGGATGTTGCTCACCTGGTGAAAGGTGATACCAATAATCTGGCTGATAAAGTCCGTGCGGTACTGGATCGCAGTAAAATGCTGGAGCGTGAACTTCAGCAGTTGAAAGATCAGCAAGCGGCTCAGGAAAGTGCCTCATTATCGTCCAATGCGAAATTGGTCAATGGTGTGAAACTTTTAGTTAGTCAGTTGGATAATGTTGAGCCAAAAATGTTACGTACCATGGTTGATGATCTTAAAAATCAACTGGGCTCCGCTATTATTGTGCTGGCGACGACCGCAGATGATAAGGTCAGTCTAATTGTTGGCGTAACTAAAGACCTGACAGGTAAAGTCAAAGCGGGTGAATTAATTGCTGATATTGCTCAACAGGTCGGTGGTAAAGGCGGTGGGCGCCCGGATATGGCTCAGGCCGGTGGTACTAATGTGCAAGCATTGCCATCGGCACTAGCTAGTGTTGAGGCGTGGGTGGCATCCCGTTTATAAGTCAGTAAAGACCCATTAAATCAATGCGCCATATCTCTATGTTGGGTATGGCGTTTTTCAGTTTTCCTGTCATAGTTCGAAAACAAAGTTAAACGCAAAGTTATTTGCTTCAGCTAAACTTGTATTAGTTAGAGACTTGACCAAGCTACTTACATTTAATGTGAATGTGATAGCTTACGTTTTCACGGTGTATGATGGATAATGGCGGGGAAACTGAGAGACCCGACTCTTTTAATTTTTCAAGGAGCAAAGAATGCTTATTCTGACTCGTCGAGTTGGTGAAACACTCATGATTGGCGATGAGGTTACGGTTACTGTATTAGGAGTTAAAGGCAACCAGGTTCGAATTGGTGTAAATGCTCCGAAAGAGGTTTCTGTTCACCGTGAAGAAATCTACCAGCGCATCCAAGCAGAAAAGTCTCAACCGACGACTTACTGATTTTGAAGAAGCGTCTCGTGTTACACGAGGCGCTACTGCTGCTTATCCCCTCGTATTTCACTATTCATTCCCTTTTTATGTTCTTATTCTGGTAATAATTTTCTGTTCGCGGCCAATTTAATGGGGTGGATAGGATAATTTCATTTTTCTCTCAATTTGATTACACCGCAATAAACAGCATCTTGCCTGTTGATAAAACACTCTTTTTGACGCCAAACTGGTCATGTTGCGTGTGAATTGTGCAAATGAACGCTAGTTGGGAAAAATTGTTTGACTTATAAGTGCGGGAAAGTAATATGTGCGCCACGCAGTGCCGATGAGCTTCTTCAAAAGCAAGTTAGGCACAATTCGAAAGAAGCGTATGGTGAGGTGGCCGAGAGGCTGAAGGCGCTCCCCTGCTAAGGGAGTATACGGTCAAAAGCTGTATCGAGGGTTCGAATCCCTCCCTCACCGCCATTTACTATGCACCCATAGCTCAGCTGGATAGAGTACTCGGCTACGAACCGAGCGGTCGGAAGTTCGAATCTTCCTGGGTGCACCATATTTTGCAGTATGGTGAAATAGTCAAATGAACATCAGGTAGTGTCAAAGAATTAATTGCACCCATAGCTCAGCTGGATAGAGTACTCGGCTACGAACCGAGCGGTCGGAAGTTCGAATCTTCCTGGGTGCACCATCTTCTAGGCCATCAATCTTGTTGTTAAGTTTCACTCGCTGAAACACCCCCGTAAAATTAGAAATAAAAACTGCACCCATAGCTCAGCTGGATAGAGTACTCGGCTACGAACCGAGCGGTCGGAAGTTCGAATCTTCCTGGGTGCACCATTTTAAGAAACCTCGCTACGGCGGGGTTTTCTGTTTTTAGATTCTACAAACACGCAGAATCGAGCGGTCGGAAGTTCGAGCCGAGCGTAGCGAGACAACGTTGCTTTAGCAACGGCCCGCAGGGCGAGGCGTTAGCCGAGTCATCTTCCTGGGTGCACCATTTTAAGAAACCTCGCTACGGCGGGGTTTTCTGTTTTTAAGTCTCGCTCTACTCAGCGATTAACATGTTTTAACCCTCTCATCTTACTACACCTCTCAATGCATTGATTTTTACGCTGCATAACAGCGCTATTTCCTATTGTGAATGATATTTTATTTAATTAATTCAATTAATTACACAGTGAGCGACAATTTAGTTAGTTTGCGATAAAGTAGCTTTTCATTTTCTCCTTGGTCGTGGAGCCACGATGTACGAGCGCTATGAAGGCCTGATTTTTGATATGGATGGCACCATCCTGGATACTGAGCCCACGCATCGGCAGGCATGGCGACAGGTGCTGACACCTTATGGCATGGTATTTGATGAGCAGGCATTAGTGGCTTTGAATGGGGCTCCGACGTGGAAAATTGCCCGCGTAATCATTGAAAATAATCAATCGGACTTAGATCCCCATGTATTGGCCGCGGAGAAAACAACACTGTTTAAATCACTGCTACTGGACAATGTGAAGCCTCTGCCGCTCATAGACGTGGTGAAAGCCTATCATGGGCGTAAACCTATGGCTGTCGGCACTGGAAGCGAACACGCCATGGCAGAGCTGCTTTTACGCCACTTAGGCTTACGTGACTATTTTGATGTTATTGTCGGTGCCGACGATGTCACCCAACATAAGCCAGAGCCAGAAACATTCTTGCGCTGCGCACAGCTATTAGGTATGCCTCCAGAGAAGTGTGTGGTTTTTGAAGATGCTGATTTTGGTATTGAGGCGGCAAAAAGGGCGAATATGGCAATAGTTGATGTGCGTCTACTGTGAGTAGTACGCTAGCTGTTGCTTCATTATTTGGGAGTAGCTTTCTCAGCGCGACACTCTTACCTGGAAATTCTGAAATTCTATTAGTCACCCTCTTAACGGCAAGTAGTGCGCCGGCCATGATGCTGGTGCTGTCTGCCACTGTCGGAAATACCCTTGGGGGGCTAACGAACGTTGTTATAGGCCGTTTATTACCGGAACTAAAACCACAACGTGGGATGAGTACAGCTCTTGGCTGGCTTCAACGTTTTGGCCCAGCAGCTCTGTTACTGAGCTGGCTACCGGTAGTGGGCGATTTGATGTGTGTGTTGGCAGGCTGGTTGCGTATGCCTTGGGGTCTTGTGGCTTTTTTTCTGTGTCTGGGGAAAGCATTGCGTTATATCGTATTAACGGTAATTACGTTACAAGGAATTGCCTGGTGGCAGTAAAGAATGTGACAAACTTACGTAGTCACATCTATGCAGTTTCAGTATGCTGGCGAGTTATGGTTTTCAAGAGCGGGAGGTCGATTTGATCCCGGATGTATCACACGCGCTAACTTGGTTGGAAGCGCACCCTAAAGCCCTGAAAGGTATCCGCCGCGGTATCGAGCGGGAAACATTGAGAGTAACTGCCGATGGCCAATTAGCCTCGACAGGCCACCCAGAGTCATTGGGTGCAGCGCTGACACATCAATGGATTACCACTGACTTTGCTGAGGCATTGCTGGAATTTATTACTCCAGTAGATGGCGATATTGACCATTTGCTGACTTTTTTGCGTGATATTCACCGCTATACCGCACGCAAACTCGGTGATGAGCGGATGTGGCCACTTAGCATGCCTTGCTTTATTGGTGCAGAGCAGGATATTGAGCTCGCTAAATATGGCTCTTCTAACATTGGTCGTTTCAAGACTCTTTACCGTGAGGGTTTAAAAAACCGTTATGGTGCCTTGATGCAAACTATTTCCGGCGTGCACTATAACTTCTCTTTGCCGCTGGAGTTTTGGCAAGCGTGGGCGGGTGTTACCGACGAAAAAAGCGGGAAGGAAGAGATTTCAGCGGGATATTTCCGCCTGATACGTAACTATTATCGTTTTGGCTGGGTCATTCCTTATCTGTTTGGTGCGTCACCGGCCATTTGTGCATCATTCCTGCAAGGGCGTGAAACAGCATTACCGTTCGAGCGCAATGATAAAGGAATGTGTTACCTGCCGTATGCCACCTCATTGCGCCTGAGTGATTTGGGTTATACCAATAAATCACAAAGCAATTTAGGGATTACGTTTAATGACCTGCATACCTATGTTGCTGGGCTGAAGCGCGCCATTCAAACGCCATCAGAAGAATATGCGGCATTGGGACTAAAAGACGGTGATCGTCATCTGCAACTAAACACCAATGTGTTACAGATTGAAAATGAACTCTATGCTCCGATTCGACCTAAGCGGGTTACCCGTGCTGGCGAGTCGCCATCTGATGCATTGTTGCGCGGCGGTATTGAGTATATTGAAGTCCGTTCCTTAGACATCAATCCATTCTCACCTATTGGTGTTGATGCGGTACAGGCGCGTTTCCTTGATCTGTTCTTGATTTGGTGTGTACTGGCAGATGCGCCTGAAATGAGCAGTGATGAGCTGCTGTGTACCCGTAAAAACTGGAATCGGGTTATTTTGGAAGGGCGTAAACCGGGGCAGACTATCGGGATGGGATGTAACGACACCCGTGAGCCGCTGGAAAAGGTCGGTAAAGATCTGTTTGCCGACTTGCGCCGCGTTGCAGAAGTCCTGGATGGTAAAGATAGCACCGAATATCAACAGGTTTGTGATGAACTTGTCGCATCCTTTGATGATCCGAGCCTGACGTTCTCTGCACGTATTTTGCAAGCGATGAAGGAAGGTGGTATTGGTGGTGTTGGCCTTGATTTAGCGGAGCGCTACAGGGAAATGCTGCAAAATGAACCGTTGGAATTGCTAACTGAAGAGCAATTATCCGAAGAGGGTGCAGCTTCTTGGGTGCGTCAACGTGAGCTGGAACTCAAAGATAAGCTAAGCTTTGAAGAGTATTTGGCACTACACGGCGGCCAATAAAAAGAAAAGGCCACATTGCTGTGGCCAAATTAACATCTCTGATAACAGGGATGATGATAACAAATGCGCGTCTTTCACATATTAAGACGTGCGGGATAGCAAAAAGTTTCATGAGTTGCGAAAAAAAGATCGAATAAAAATTATTTTTTTATGAGGAGGTAACTAAATGCCATTATTGGATAGCTTTACCGTAGACCATACCATTATGAAAGCTCCGGCTGTACGCGTTGCTAAGACGATGAAAACCCCTCATGGCGACGAGATAACGGTATTCGATTTACGTTTCTGTGTGCCAAATAAAGAAGTGATGCCAGAACGAGGGATTCATACACTTGAGCACTTGTTTGCCGGTTTTATGCGTAACCACCTCAATGGTAATGGCGTGGAGATTATCGATATATCGCCAATGGGATGCCGTACCGGTTTCTATATGAGCCTGATTGGTACGCCAGATGAGCAACGCGTTGCTGATGCCTGGAAAGCGGCAATGGCTGATGTATTGAAAGTGACCGACCAGCGAAAAATTCCTGAATTGAACGAATATCAGTGTGGTACTTACCATATGCATTCGCTGGAAGAGGCGCAGGAGATTGCCAAAGGGATTATCGACCGCGGCGTGCGTATCAATCACAACGAAGAACTGGCATTGCCGAAAGAAAAACTGACTGAATTACATATCTAGTGTTCAGTTGTAGATTTTGATGTTCGGTAGATAAATGCAAAAAAGACGCTGAAAAGGCGTCTTTTTTATTCCCTTGATATCACTGATTAGCTCGCCTGGTTATCAGGTAGGATAGGGGTAACCCGCACCCGCTTAATCATGTTTTCCTGTACGTCCAGTACGTCAATCAGATAATTTCCAACACGGACCTGCGCATCTACCTGAGGGATCTCTTCGAGTTCTTCCAGTAACATGCCATTGATCGTGCGTGCTTCGATAGGGAGTGACCAGTTGAATGCCTTGTTCAGTTCGCGCACATTGGCGCTGCCATCGATGAGTACAGAGCCATCGCTCTGCGGATTGACCTCTTCAGCCAGGCTAGGAGACATTGATGTTGTGAAATCGCCGACTATCTCTTCCAAAATATCTTCAACGGTCACTAACCCTTGAATATCACCATACTCGTCGACAATCATGCCGACTTTTTCTTTATTGCGCTGGAATTTCACCAGTTGCACATTTAATGGTGTGCCTTCGGGGATAAAATAGATCTCATCGGCAGCGCGCAGCAAATTTTCTTTATTGAATTCTTTTTTCTCTGTCATGAGCCGGTAGGCTTCTCGTACGCGTAGCATGCCGATAGCATCGTCTAATGATTGGCGATATAAAACGATACGGCCATGTGGGGAGTGAGTGAGCTGTCGCATGATTGATTTCCAATCATCATTGATATCAATGCCGACCACCTCATTACGCGGCACCATAATATCGCTGACGGTGACCTTCTCCAGATCCAACACGGATATCAACATATCTTGATTACGACGAGAAATTTGTGAGTGTGATTCATTCACAATACTGCGCAATTCATCTTTACTCACTGCATCACTACTGTGAACGTTTCCGCGGATACCACACAAACGCATCAGCCCACGTGTGATGGTATTGAGTAGCCATACCAGTGGCAGCATGATTTTTTGTAACGGGGCCAGCAAAACACTGCTGGGGAACGCCACACGTTCAGGATAAAGGGCGGCGATGGTTTTTGGCATCACTTCAGCAAAAATCAGCACCACAAAAGTTAATACGCCAGTGGCTATGGCGACCCCGGCATTGCCATAGAGTCGAATTCCCACAATGGTTGCCAGTGCTGAGGCCAGAATATTGACCAAATTATTGCCAATTAATACCAAACTTATCAGGCGGTCAGGGCGACGTAAGAGTTTCTCAACGCGACGTGCGGCGCGGTTACCTTGCTTGGATAAGTGGCGTAGACGGTAGCGATTGAGTGTCATCATGCCGGTTTCTGAAGCTGAAAAATAAGCCGAAACCACGACCATAATGACCAGAATGATGATCAGCGTGCTAGTTGAGACATGATCCAACACAGTGTTCCTTAATAACAATGAAAGCCCTGTGGATTCAACAAGGCTATGTGTGGATGATTGTAATAATGGCTAAGAGATCATGATCTCCTGTAGCAGGCGGCTGCCAAAATAGGCCAGCGTGAGTAAAAATGCGCCTGCAAAACTGAACCAAATCACTCTGCGCCCGCGCCAGCCTTCATGGTAATGCCCCCACAATAAAACGATGTAGACAAACCAGGCCATGATTGATAACACCGCTTTATGGACGTTTTCTTTACTGAATATATCATCCATATAAAGCAGGCCAGTACACAGTGTTAGGGTCAGTAAAACCACCCCGATTTGGGTGATGTGAAACATTTTACGTTCAATGCTCATCAAGGGCGGCATATCAGCATTAAAGGTGACTTTCTTATTTTTTAACTGATAATCGAGCCAAGCCAGTTGAAGGGCGTATAGTGCTGCGATGATAAGAGTGGCATAGGCAAAGAGTGCTAGCCCAATGTGAACGAAAATGGCCGGGCTAGCTTCCAGATGGGTAATGAACTCACCAGGGAGCAGACTGGCCAGTGCCAGATTGATCATGGCGAAACTGTAGACTATCGGCAGCAAAAACCATCCACGGCCTTGTGAGGCGACGATAGTCATGATGGTGCAAATCATCAGCCCGACAATGGAGCCGATATTCAATAAAGTGAGGTTTTGTCCACCGCCGACATCAAAAATCTGATGCTTCAGAGCAATAGCATGGCACACTAGCGCCACGACGGCAGAAACCAGCGCTAACCGCCGGTAAGCACTATTTTTCTGCACCAGGCTTGGGACAATCAAGCCCAGGCTGAGCGAATATGCGATCAAAGCCAAAATGGAGAACACGGGCATAGCGTTATATGGGCATCGGCTAAGTGAATTAGATAGCCAGTATAGCGTCGAGCGCGTCCCTCTCCAACCGTTCTCCGACGTGAGGGCAGAGATCGTTTAAGCTTCGTGTTATAATCCCCCCATTGTGTCGCCAGAGCGGCCTGTTTCCACGTTGAGTATGAGACAATGTTTGAGAACTTAACTGATCGATTGTCGCGCACATTGCGCAATATCAGCGGCCGTGGCCGGCTGACAGAAGAAAATATTAAAGAAACGCTACGTGAAGTACGCATGGCGTTACTGGAAGCTGACGTAGCTCTGCCGGTTGTTCGTGATTTTATTAACCGGGTGAAAGAGCGCGCTGTCGGGCATGAGGTAAATAAGAGCCTCACGCCAGGTCAGGAATTCGTCAAAATCGTTAAGAATGAACTTATTGCCGCGATGGGCGAGGTCAATAACGAACTGAATCTGGCAGCGCAACCGCCAGCAGTGGTGTTAATGGCTGGCTTGCAAGGTGCAGGTAAAACCACCAGTGTGGCTAAACTGGGTAAGTTCCTTAAAGAAAAACAGAAGAAAAAAGTGCTGGTTGTTTCCGCTGACGTTTATCGCCCTGCGGCGATCAAACAGTTGGAAACCCTGGCTCAAGGTGTTGGCATTGATTTCTTCCCGTCTGATGTACAGGAAAAACCGATTGATATCGTCAATCGTGCTCTACAGCAGGCGAAGCTTAAATTTTATGATGTTCTGATTGTCGATACCGCCGGTCGCTTGCACGTCGATGAAGCGATGATGGACGAAATCAAACAAGTTCATGCCGCGATTAACCCGGTTGAAACTTTGTTTGTCGTGGATGCCATGACCGGTCAGGATGCGGCCAACACAGCGAAAGCATTTAACGAAGCGCTGCCGCTCACCGGTGTCGTGCTGACCAAAGTTGATGGTGATGCCCGTGGCGGTGCTGCGTTATCTATCCGTCATATCACTGGTAAGCCGATCAAATTCCTCGGTGTCGGTGAAAAGTCAGATGCGCTTGAACCTTTCCATCCAGATCGCGTGGCTTCACGTATTCTGGGAATGGGCGATGTTCTGTCGCTGATTGAAGATATCGAAAGCAAAGTTGACCGCGCACAAGCGGAAAAACTGGCAACTAAGCTGAAAAAAGGCGATGGCTTCGATCTCAATGACTTCTTGGATCAGCTGAAGCAAATGCGCAATATGGGCGGTATGGCCAGCATGTTGAGTAAAATGCCGGGTGCGGGTCAGTTGCCAGATAACGTGAAATCGCAGATGGATGACAAGGTGACCGTGCGGATGGAGGCAATCATCAACTCGATGACGCTGAAAGAACGCGCCAAGCCAGAAATCATCAAAGGTTCACGTAAGCGCCGTATTGCCACTGGTTCTGGTGTGCAAGTGCAGGATGTTAACCGCTTACTCAAGCAGTTCGACGAAATGCAGCGCATGATGAAGAAAATGAAAAATGGCGGTCTGGCCAAAATGATGCGTGGCATGAAAGGTATGATGCCACCAGGTTTTCCGGGTCGCTAAATATCATTTCGCGCTGTGATGTTAACCGGCGTGATGTGAGTAAAGATTTCCCGCTGAAAACAGCGGTAAACGAAGAAAATTGTGCTCATTACAAAACTAGCGCATAGGAATCTACGCTTTAGATTGCTTTTTGCGCCAAAATGAGTAAAATTTTCGGGCTTTTTATATTGCAACTGGACCCCGTTCCCCGATGGGGTCCAGTTGTTTTATTAACTAAAGAGGATGTTATGGTAACAATTCGTTTGGCTCGTGGCGGCGCTAAAAAGCGTCCGTTCTATCAAGTAGTAGTGACCGACAGCCGTAATGCTCGTGACGGCCGTTTCATCGAACGTGTAGGCTTCTTTAACCCGATCGCATCTGGTCAGGCTGAAGCTCTGCGTTTGGACCTGGATCGTATCAACCATTGGGTTGAGCTGGGTGCAACTGTTTCTGATCGCGTATCTGCGCTGATCAAAGAAGCTAAGAAAGCAGCTTAATCTGTCGCGGTGGTGGTTATTATGAGCAAGCAACTCAATCCAGTGGTTCCCGAACAGCCGATTGTACTCGGTAAAATGGGTTCAACTTACGGCATTCGCGGTTGGCTCAGAGTATTTTCATCCACCGAGAACGCCGAAAGCATTTTTGATTACCAGCCGTGGTTTATCCAGCAGGGTGGTAAGTGGCAGCATGTCGAGTTGGAAGACTGGAAGCGCCACAGTCAGGATCTGATCATTAAGGTTAAAGGTGTTGATGATCGGGATGCCGCGAATCTACTGACCAATTGCGAAATTGTCGTCGATTCCAAACAACTGCCTGAACTGGAAGAGGATGATTACTACTGGAAAGACCTTATGGGCTGTCAGGTAGTAACAACCGCGGGTTACGAACTAGGTAAAATCATCGATATGATGGAAACCGGTTCTAACGATGTGATGGTAGTAAAGGCAAACCTGAAAGATGCATTCGGTATGAAGGAGCGGTTGGTCCCGTTTCTTCATGGGCAGGTTATCAAGAATGTCGATCTCACTGCTCAACGTGTTGAAGTAGATTGGGATCCTGGTTTTTGACCTCCGAATTAAACGGCAAAGATGAGTGGAACAAAACAATGTGGATTGGTGTTATTAGCCTGTTTCCCGAGATGTTCCGCGCAATAACCGATTACGGGGTGACTGGCCGGGCAGTAAAAAATGGCCTGCTGAGCGTGCAGTGTTGGAGTCCTCGTGACTTTACCTACGACCGGCATCGTACCGTGGATGACCGCCCATATGGTGGTGGCCCGGGAATGTTGATGATGGTGCAACCGCTAAGGGAAGCCATTCATGCAGCAAAAGCAGCGGCAGGCGAGGGAGCAAAGGTGATTTATCTGTCACCTCAAGGGCGCAAACTGGACCAACAGGGTGTTTGCGAACTGGCGACTAATCAGAAGATGATTCTGGTGTGTGGTCGGTACGAAGGAGTTGATGAGCGCGTAATCAAAACCGAAATTGATGAAGAATGGTCAATTGGAGATTACGTTCTCAGCGGTGGCGAGCTACCAGCAATGACTCTGATAGATTCAGTATCCCGCTTTATCCCGGGTGTGCTGGGTCATCAGGCTTCAGCGGAGGAAGATTCCTTTGTTGATGGATTGCTGGATTGCCCACACTACACTCGTCCTGAGGTGTTAGAAGGGATGGAAGTACCGCCAGTCTTACTGTCGGGTAACCATGCCGAGATTCGTCGCTGGCGCTTAAAGCAGTCGCTGGGCCGTACCTGGCTTAGAAGACCTGAACTTCTAGAAAGCCTAGCTCTGACTGACGAGCAAATGGTGTTGCTGGCTGAGTTCCAACGGGAACACAAGCCCTGAAGCAACAGAACTATGAAAGGAATGTTGTGCCGCGTGCCAACTTCCTGATATATCAGTTTACCTAGGGTAAGAGACTTATTATGAGCAATATTATCAAGCAAATCGAACAAGAGCAGATGAAGCAAGACGTGCCTGCATTCCGTCCGGGTGATTCCGTGGAAGTTAAGGTATGGGTTGTTGAAGGTTCTAAAAAGCGTCTGCAGGCATTCGAGGGCGTGGTTATCGCTATTCGTAACCGCGGTCTGCATTCTGCGTTCACCGTTCGTAAAATTTCCAACGGCGAAGGTGTTGAGCGTGTATTCCAAACTCACTCCCCAGTAATCGACAGCATTACTGTGAAACGTCGTGGTGCCGTTCGTCAAGCGAAACTGTACTATCTGCGTGAGCGTACTGGTAAGTCTGCTCGTATCAAAGAGCGCCTTAACCGCACTAACTAAGGTACAGCTCAGGCTTCATCCAAAAGTTAATAGTTATGAAGGGGTTAGCCATGTGCTAACCCCTTTTTTTATTCCTATACTCGTCATATTTCAAATTACATATACGTTAGCTGACTTGCTGCAACTCGAATTGTTTAGGTTATAGAAGATAAATAGAAGGGGAATCAGAGGGAATAGCGTGGCATCACACCACGCTATAGATAATGATTAGAGGCCGTAAACCAGAGTTACCGATGTTGTGGTATCAGTATTTTTTGGTGCGCTGGCAGGTGGCTTAGTGTTGTAGGTCACGACATAGGCTAAGCGCAAGGCGAAGCTTTTATTGATAGCCACGTTCAATGCCGTTTCTGAGTTCAACGTCGTTTCTTCGTTTGCCAGAGCTGAAACGCCTTCACTGAACACCGTATTGTCGGTTAACTGATAAGTATAGTTACCGCCAGCATAGGCTAAGGCTTTCGTCGCACGCCCACCTTCATAAAACTCATCATGGCGAACACCTGGACCAAATTCCACCCGCAGATTATGCAGTGGTGTGGTCATAATCTGACGACCATAACCGGTGGTTAAAACAGAGCGGGAATCAAAACCGTTATAACGGTCACTCAACCAACTGGCTTGTCCAAACAGGTAATTTCGATCAGTCAAATTATAGCGAGTACGGCCACCTAACTGATAACGTTCGGAAGAGCGTTCATTATTGGCGCTAGTATTACGGGCTGCCCCCCACAAGCTATAAGCGGTGTTAGGTTGGAACCAGGTTAACGTTGAGTTGGCAGTCAATGTTGAGTTAGTGGTATTGCCTGACTGGGCGGTATAGCCTGCTTCAACGGTACCATCGAAGCTCTTTTTGGCTGTGGCTGGATCGTCTAAGGCAGTAAAAACAGTCGCGTCAGCAAGAACTGAGGTGCTGATGAGAGATAAAGCGAGTGTGCTGATATAAAACGGCAACGCCCTGGTATGACGCAAAGAAAACATAATAGGTCCATGGTGAAGAAAATGATTTTTGTGATGCGGCACGCATTGTAGCAGTTGTGATCCTACTTACTCAGAAGATATTTCGGATTGAATAATTAATTATAATAAGAAGGATTTTTTGATGAGTTCATTCTTAAAATGTAATAAACAGCAAAAATCTGCACTTGGATACAGACAAAAGAAATAAATGAAAGGGCCAGAATTGCTCTGACCCCTAATTTAGTACCTACCCGTTTTTACATAAAAGTGGTGACTAACACGTAGCCGGTGATGCATGAACAGATAACACCGATAAGGCCTGGAATAATAAAACTGTGGTTAATAATAAATTTGCCAATTTTGGTTGTGCCTGAGCGGTCAAAACCGATACAAGCCAGATCACTCGGATAGGTTGGCAGAACAAAGTAGCCATAAGCTGCAGGGAAGAAGGCTATTAGCATTTTAGGATCAACACCCAACTGCAATCCCATTGGTGCAATGGCAGTAAGCGCTGCGGCCTGGCTATTAACCAATTTTGAAACCAGGAATAGAACAATGGCATAGGTCCACGGATGACCTTTCACCACATCTTCCAGCACGAGTTTCAGATCCCCCATATGGGCCTGGAAGAAGGTATCACTCATCCAGGCAACACCAAATACTGAGAATATGGCGACCATACCGGCTTTGAATACTGCACCGTTAGAGATATCGCTGGGTTTAACTTTGCAACCAATCAGAATAACGGCACCGGCAATCAGCATCATCATCTGAATAACCAGATTCATTGATAATGACTGCATTTTGCCTTTAACTTCAAAAGCAGGGCGCAGGTCGGCAAACGCACCGAGTAATACCACTAACGCGATAGCAACGAAAAATATCCCGGTCGACCAATAAGCTTGTTTCGGGAAAACCTGATTTAACAAAGTATCTGTTGAGCCATAGATAAAGTCGCGCTGTTCAGGGTCTTTGATTCTTGCCTGGAAATCTGGGTCTTTATCCAGATCTTTACCGCGGCGTAGGCTCCACAATGCAGCCATCAAAACACCAACTAAAGAAGCGGGCACTGATACGGCCAGAATCTCCAGAATACTATAAGCCTGACCTATACCATGATTAGCACCAATAATTGATACTAATGACACCACCGCGACCGACACCGGGGAGGCTGTAATTGCCATTTGCGAGGCAACTGATGCAACCGCCATTGGCCGCTCCGGGCGAATACCTTTTTTAATGGCAATATCGGAAATAATAGGGAACATGGTATAAACAACATGTCCGGTGCCACATAAAAAGGTTAATGACCACGTTGTAAAAGGCGCTAATAGCGTAATGTGCTGAGGATGTTTTCGTAATAATCGTTCAGCAAATTGCATCATTACATTTAAGCCACCGGCAGTTTGTAATACAGCAGCACAACCGATAACGGCTAATATTGTCAGCATCACATCGACAGGGGGTTTACCTGGTTCGAGGCCAAAGATAAAGGTCAGAATAAATAAGCCAATACCACTTATTAACCCCAGCCCCATGCCCCCATAGCGTGTCCCAACTAGCAGACAGAGAATTATAATTATAAATTGTAGTGTTATCATAATATTACCTTGCTTCCAACATGAATGAAATTCCGTTGTATTTAGCCGGTTTTAAGCAAAATGGGCATGGCTCTTACTCATTTTTCTCTATCAGAGCACAGGTTGAATTGATTAAAACCTTGCTAATATCAAGGCTATATTGTTGAGTTATGTAATTAATTAAATCTGAGATCTGCCTCTGTTTTTATATCAGATCTGACTTTTATAATTAATTAAAGTGGAATTGGCTGGCGTTAATAGAATATAAAATTTGGTTGTGAAAATAATGTATTAACATTGTTTTAAATGAATTCATCAATAGCACAATGGCGCAACATATAAACATATTCCAGGCTGGAATAGTTGCTAGTTAATTCCCAACTTTTCCTTTAGGAGTTTTAAGTAGCGTCGACTCACAGGAATATGTTTGCCACTGCGGGTAATAACTTCGGCAGAACCGTTATCCATCAGTTGTATCTCGCCCAGCTGTTCAGTATTAACCATATATTGGCGATGGCAGCGGACAAAAGGAGTTTTCTCTTCCAGCGTTTTGAGTGATAGCTGGGTATAGCCCGACTGTATGGTTCCGACTACATGCACACCGCTCAGCTCAGAGCTGAGATATTCCACTTCCTCAATTTTCAGCAAAAAAATACGGTTATGACCAGAGCAAGGAATATGGCGTAGCATCGGTTCCGTGATTTTATGTAAATTATTATTTACACCAAGAGCTCTTCTTAGGCGAACGAGCGTTTTCGCTAACCGTTGCTGGTCGAGCGGTTTTAACAGATAGTCAAAGGCATGCTCTTCAAAAGCACGGATAGCATATTCATCGTAGGCGGTAACAAACACGATCTGCGGCATCTTTTCTGGATTGAGCATCGAAGCCAACTCCAGGCCATTAATTCTCGGCATTTGGATATCGAGAAATATCACATCGGGTTGCAGGCGTTGGATTGCGGGGATGGCTTCCAGGGCGTTGCTACATTCGGCGACGATCTCAATATCATGTTCTTCACTTAATCTCTCGCGTAAATCTTCACGCGCAGGTTGTTCATCGTCGACGATGATGACTCTTAACATACGGCCTCCACAAATTTTCCGCATTTTATCATGGCCTCAGGGGCAGGTTAGGGGCATCTGCAGAAACTGCGACTTACCGCAAAAGTCAGAACAAAATATGCCTGTAAATATGTGGGTAATTATTTATTTACACATATGGATTGAAATGTTTACACATCGTGATATTGTGGAGACCTCAAACGACAAACACGCTAAACGACATCCGCTAAACAGAGACAGGTAAAGAATATGATCATGCAAAAAGATGCGCTCAATAATGTCCACATCAGTGCCGAACAAGTACTGATAACTCCGGAAGAACTGAAAAATCAGTTTCCATTGAGCGACAATGATCAGTATGCAATTGCTAGCGCGCGCAAAACCATTGCTGACATTGTTCAAGGACGAGATCCTCGCTTATTAGTGGTATGTGGTCCCTGTTCTATTCACGATGTGGATGCGGCTCTGGATTATGCGCGTCGTTTGAAAACGCTTTCTGCACAATTAAGTGACAGCCTGTACATCGTGATGCGTGTCTATTTTGAAAAGCCGAGAACCACAGTCGGTTGGAAAGGTTTGATCAATGATCCGGCAATGGACGGCTCTTTTGATGTGGAAAGAGGGTTACATATTGCACGTCAATTATTGCTGGATTTAGTCGGCATGGGTCTGCCTCTGGCAACTGAAGCGCTGGATCCGAATAGCCCACAATACTTAGGCGATTTATTCAGTTGGTCAGCCATTGGTGCGCGTACCACTGAATCACAAACTCACCGTGAAATGGCTTCGGGTTTGTCGATGCCAGTTGGGTTTAAGAATGGTACTGACGGCAGTTTGGGCACGGCTATTAATGCCATGCGTGCCGCCGCTATGCCGCACCGCTTCATGGGGATTAACCAGTCGGGCCAGGTTTGCTTATTGCAAACACAGGGAAATCCACACGGTCATGTGATTTTGCGCGGCGGTAAAACACCTAATTACAGTGCACAAGATGTCGCGCAGTGTGAAAAACAGATGCAGGATGCGGGACTCGTTCCATCCTTAATGATAGATTGCAGTCATGGTAATTCGAATAAAGACTACCGTCGTCAGACTGCGGTCGCTGAATCTGTGGTTGAACAGATCAAGGCCGGCAATCGTTCTATCACTGGTGTAATGCTGGAAAGTAACATTCATGAAGGTAATCAATCCTCTGAGCAACCACGTGCTGATATGCGCTACGGTGTTTCAGTGACCGATGCCTGTATTGATTGGGACAGTACCGAAACCCTGTTACGAGGCATGCACCAGGAATTACGTTCAGCGCTGGCGGCACGGACTGCAGAGGAAAAGTAAGTATGGTGGCTGAACTGACCGCTTTACGTGATCAAATTGATGAAGTCGATAAAGCACTATTGGATTTGCTGGCAAAGCGCCTGCATTTAGTCGCAGAAGTAGGTGAAGTTAAAAGCCGTTATGGCTTGCCTATTTATGTTCCAGACCGTGAGGCGGCGATGTTGGCCTCACGCCGACAGGAAGCCGAGGCTTTAGGTGTTCCACCTGATTTGATTGAAGACGTATTGCGTCGGATAATGCGAGAGTCTTATACCAGCGAGAATGACAAGGGGTTTAAGACACTATGCCCGCAACTGCGTCCGGTGGTTATCATCGGTGGAGAGGGGCAGATGGGGCGCTTATTCAGTCGAATGCTCACATTGTCCGGTTATCAGGTAAAAACACTTGAGCAACAGGACTGGGCACAGGCTGAATCTATTCTGGCAGATGCCGGGATGGTGATTGTCAGTGTGCCCATCCATATCACTGAAGAAGTGATAGCTCGATTGCCAAAATTGCCGTCAGATTGCATTTTGTTGGATCTTGCTTCAGTCAAAAATAAGCCGCTGCAAGCTATGCTCGCCGCTCATGAAGGGCCAGTGGTGGGATTGCACCCAATGTTTGGGCCTGACGTAGGCAGTTTGGCAAAGCAGGTTGTCGTGTATTGCGATGGACGTAACCCTGAAGCCTATCAGTGGTTGCTAGAGCAGTTGCAGGTGTGGGGCGCGAGATTACATCGTATTAGTGCGGTTGAGCATGACCAGAATATGGCGTTCATTCAGGCATTGCGCCATTTTGCGACCTTTGCCTATGGGCTACATTTAGCAGAAGAAAATGTGCAGCTTGAACAGCTATTGGCGCTCTCTTCACCCATTTATCGGCTGGAGTTGGCAATGGTAGGGCGACTATTTGCCCAAGATCCACAGCTTTACGCCGACATTATTATGTCATCGGAAGATAATCTGGCGCTGATTAAACGCTATTACAAGCGTTTTGGTGAGGCGATCACTTTGCTTGAGCAAAGTGACAAACAAGCCTTCGTGCAAAGTTTCCAGAAAGTTGAGCATTGGTTTGGGGATTATGCGGAGCGCTTCCTGGTGGAGAGCCGTTCATTATTGCGTCAGGCGAACGATAACCGCCAATAGCAGCCATTTGTAACTTATCTATTTTCAAAAAGTCACTCCGACAGTATCGGGGTGACTTTTTGCTATTGCGGCTATAGGGAGAAGGGGGTTAACTCGGATTGACCGGAACCACGTTTTCACTTGGGTAGCAGCCTAATACTTTTAATGACCGAGTTATCGGCGTCAGATCCGCCAGCGCTTTTTGCATAGATTCAGAACGCAAGTTAGCCTGTACATCGATATAAAACATCTCTTCCCACGGATTGCCATTTATTGGCCGTGATTCAAGCTTCGTCATGATGATACCGTGATCTCTCAGTACCAGTAGCGCTTCAACCAATGCCCCTGATTGTTGCCCTGTCGCCATAATTAAGGTGGTTTTTGCCGGGATCTGGTCAGAAACATCAATAGCTTTACGAGCAAGAATAATAAAGCGAGTGATGTTCTGCTGCTGATTCGCCAGATTGTGTTCCAACACCTGCAAATTATAAAGCGCGCCACCGGCTTCACTTCCTAATGCGGCAGCTTCAGGCGAGTTTAATTGCGCCACTTTTTCCATTGCCGCAGCAGTGCTTTCGCAATACTCGATTTTCCAATGCGGGAAACGATTAATGAATTGACTGCACTGCTGGAAAGGCTGTGGATGGCTGTAGACGGTTTTAATTTGACTCAGATCTGTATCAGTCGCAACCAGCACACAGTGATCAATTGGATTGGTTATCTCACCGACAATTGACAAGCTGGTGTGTTGCAGCAAGTCATATACGTCGTTAATAGAACCTGAGCTGGTGTTCTCTATAGGTAATACGGCGTAATCCGCCTGGCCTGTTTCTACTTGAGTAAAGATATCCTGGAATTTTTGGCAACCACATTCAATCAATTGTTCAAAGTGACGAGCTGCATATTGGCGCGCTGCCAGATGTGAGTAAGAACCTTTTGGACCAAGGAAGGCGATACGGGCTGAGTGCTGGGCGGTTTGATTTAGCTGGTGTTGTAATAGTGCCTGCTGAGTCAATACTGAATCTTCAATAATCAGCTGGAACAGGCGAGTAATATAGAAGCCATCAAGGTCATAAGGTTTGGCGGCGGTGATGAGTGCATCCAGCAAATCACGCTCACGCTCTTTATCGCGGATCGGGCGGTGATGAAGTTGTTTGGCTTTAGCCACATCCACCGCTAATTCACGCCGTTCTGCCAGCAATGCTAGCAGTTTTAAGTCTAGTGCGCTGATGCGCTCACGTAGCACCAGTAATGGATTATCGGTCATAGGGATTTGCCTTAATTATCATTCTAAATGTTTTGTGCATAAAAAAAGCCTCCCGCTTGGGAGGCTTTGTTGTTCGTCTTCGCATTCTTTATCACACGACGAAACGCCTCCCAATCAGGGGAAGGTAAAAAAGAATGCGAAGAAAAACACTTTATTGATCATCGTTGCTGCTTACCTGTTATTGAAGACTGTTTTTGATACTGATTGAAACGATATGTTATAGCTAAAACAAACAGCCTCTAAACTAACCGCCAGCCTGAATTGCTGTCAATAAAAAACGCGCCCAAAGGCGCGTTAGATCCGAAATGAGATGGATTATGCCGGCTATTGTTCCTGCTCGGATTCTTCTTCCTCTACATCTACTGACTCCAGATTAGCTTCTTTAACACTGCTTGCTGCGCGACGAGCCTCACCTTTATGTTGCACTTTATTTAATTGGCGTTCTAGTTTGGTGATCAGTTCATTAATTGCAGCATACATATCGTCATGTTTGGCACTGGCAACCAAGGGGCCCATCGGTGTACTGATTGTGGCGTCTGCAACAAATCCTTGCGGATCTTTAGACAGTACAATGTGTGGGTTTATCAACTGGGCCTGCCATTTATCCAGTTTGGTGAGACGGTCTTCGACATGTTTACGGATTGCTGGGGTAATATCCATTTGTTTACTGGTGATGTTGACTGTCATATGACTTACCTCTCTGTCTACTCCATCTTGGATAACTTCAGCATACCTCGCTTTTTACCAAAATGTATGATCAAGATCACTAATTTTTGTCACTTTTTGCAAAGGTCGTGGGAACTGTGATTTAACGTCAGTAATAGGCGCTGAGGGCTTGAATCATTGATCAGAATGCCGCATTATCGATAAGTTATGTCGCATGGATATCGTCAAAAACGGCATTATTTTTACGATTTAAGTAGGATATCAGCGCGATAGTCTGTGGGCATGAATCTCTGCGGTTTGTGTCTATCAAGACGGAATTGAAAACGGCAGCCTAAGCTGCCGTTTGTTATTTTATCGTTCCAGACTTATTTTGTCGCGACAGACAATATCAGGCTGGGTTCGCTGCTATTATCTTGGCAACTTTGTCTGCCTGAGCATTCAATTGCAATTGTTTATAAGCATTTTCCATCAACGGCAGCGCATCGCGAGTTGCTTGAGTATCAGGATAATCTCTCAACATTTGTTCAACACGGTTAACTACCGCGACGTAAGCGCCTCGTTTAGTGTAATATTGCGCCACGGCCAGTTCATGCTTGGCCAGACGATCTTTCAGGAACATCAGGCGTTTTTGCGCGTCAGTTGCATATTGGCTGTTCGGATAGCTTTGAATCAACTGGTTAAAATCGCGGAACGCGGCCTTAGCATGTTGCGGATCACGGTCTGAACGATCAATCCCGAAGAAGCCTTGTAATGCGCTGTCATCCAGAGCCATGTCAGTCAAACCACGCATATATAATACGTAATCGATGTTAGGATGTGTGGGATTGAGGCGCATAAAGCGATCGATTGAGGCTTGCGCCAACGGCAGATCAGCAGATTTATAATACGCATAAATCAAATCAAGCTGAACTTGTTGGGAGTAAGGCCCGAAAGGATAGCGGTTATCTAACGCTTCTAGTTGCGTAATGGCTCCCTTAAAGTTACCGTCCTGCAGTTTTTGCTGAGCGGTAGCATAGAGCTCAGAAGGCGGGTTATCGGGAACCACGTCCTTGTTACTGGAGCAACCGGTCAGCACCAGGCTCAACGTGGCGGCAGCCACCAGATATTTCATACGCGTCATGACGTTTTGATTATCCTCGAAGTGTTATTCCGGGAGACTGTCCGTTAAGCTCCCGACAAAGATCTAGATACAATAGCACATTATATTAAACGGCATCGCCGTCAAAACCCAACGTTAACGAACAAGAAGCTGCATATGGCACAACAAGTACAACTCAGCGCAACGGTGGCCGAATCACAACTCGGTCAACGGTTAGATCAGGCTTTGGCCGAATTGTTCCCTGATTATTCAAGATCTCGCATAAAAGAATGGATCTTGGAAGACAAGGTGACTGTAAACGGTAAAACAATTAACAAGCCTAAAGAAAAAGTGTTGGGTGGTGAGCTCGTCGCAATTGACGCGCAAATTGAGGAAGATGCCCGCTGGGCGCCTCAAGAAATCCCACTGGATATCGTCTATGAAGATAACGATATTCTCGTTATTAATAAACCCCGTGGCTTAGTCGTGCACCCTGGCGCCGGTAATCCAGACGGCACCGTTCTGAATGCATTGCTCTATTATTATCCAGAAATCATGGATGTCCCACGCGCGGGTATCGTACATCGCCTGGATAAAGACACCACTGGCTTGATGGTTGTGGCGAAAACCGTTCCGGCACAGACTCGTTTGGTGGAAGCGCTGCAAGCGCGTGAAATTACCCGTGAATACGAAGCGGTGGCCATCGGCAATATGACAGCTGGTGGCAGAGTTGACGAGCCTATTTCTCGTCACTCTACCAAGCGGACACATATGGCTGTGCATCCGATGGGTAAACCGGCGACCACGCATTATCGCATTATGGAGCATTTCCGTGCTCATACTCGTTTGCGCTTGCGTTTAGAAACGGGCCGTACACACCAGATCCGTGTGCATATGTCTCATATCAACCATCCGTTGGTAGGCGATCAGCTGTATGGCGGCCGTCCACGTCCACCGCGCGGTGCCTCTGATTCCTTTATTGCTATTCTGCGCGGCTTTGATCGCCAGGCGCTGCATGCAACTATGCTGCGTTTGTATCATCCAATCAGTGGCATTCAAATGGAATGGCATGCGGCATTACCAGAAGATATGGTTGAGCTGATTAATGCGCTGAAAGCCGATACTGAAGAATTCAAAGATCAGATGGATTGGTAATGAACAAGCTGATACTTCCTGACTGGCCGATGCCTGCCACTGTTAAGGCATGTAGCACCACCCGTCATGGTGGTATCAGCGAATTCCCTTATGATTCATTAAACCTTGGCACCCATGTCGGGGATATTGCTGCCAGTGTGGTTGCAAATCGCCAATCTTTAGTGGAGCAAGCGGGATTACCGCAAATGCCTGTTTGGCTTGAACAGGTGCATGGCACTCGTGTCCTGCATCTGGACGGCAAGACTATTTCTGATGTACAGGCCGATGCTGTTTATAGCCACGTCGCTGGGCAAGTTTGTGCCGTAATGACAGCAGATTGCTTGCCAGTGCTGTTTTGCTCGTCGGCAGGTGATGAAGTGGCCGCGGCCCATGCGGGGTGGCGTGGCCTTTGTGCTGGTGTTCTGGAGCAAACGTTAGCTCAGTTCAATGCTGGCTCTTCTTCTATTATTGCCTGGTTAGGCCCGGCAATTGGCCCGCAGCAGTTTGAAGTGGGTGAAGAGGTTAAACAGGCATTTATCCAAATCGACGCACAATTCGCGATTGCGTTCACACCTTCCGGCTCTAAATATCTCGCCGACATCTATTTATTAGCTCGATTGCGGTTACAGGCCGCAGGTATTCACGCTATATATGGCGGTGATCGCTGCACAGTGACTGAAAAACAACATTTTTTCTCTTATCGCCGCGATGGAATCACTGGACGTATGGCAAGTTTAATCTGGCTGATATAACCTATTGAGTTAGGGCGATCCGCTGGCGCATGACGTTGTACTTTAAATATAGTGTCGAAATAACCTTGAAAATTTGAGGGATGACCTCATCTAATCTCCAGTAGCAATTTTGACCAATATTGGAGGTGTTATGCGTCTGGATCGTCTTACTAGCAAATTCCAGCTTGCCCTCGCCGATGCCCAATCTTTAGCTCTTGGGCGCGACAACCAATTTATTGAACCGTTACATTTGATGAGCGCACTGCTCAATCAGGATGGGGGGACGGTTCGCCCATTGTTGACCTCGGCGGGTATTAATGTCGCCAGTTTGCGCAGCGACATTGAGCAAGCATTAGGCCGTCTTCCACAAGTTGAAGGGACTGGCGGTGATGTTCAGCCATCAAATGAGCTAGTCCGTGTATTGAATCTTTGCGACAAATTAGCGCAAAAACGTGCAGATAAATTTATTTCGTCAGAACTGTTTGTTCTGGCCGTACTTGAAGATCGCGGTACTTTAACTGACATGTTAAAGGCAGCCGGAGCAACAAAAGATAAAATAAATAAGGCAATAGAAGATATGCGTGGTGGTGACAAAGTTGATGACCAAGGTGCTGAAGACCAGCGTCAGGCATTGAAAAAATTCACTATCGACCTGACTGAGCGGGCGGAGCAAGGCAAGCTCGATCCGGTTATTGGCCGTGACGAAGAGATTCGCCGTACTATTCAGGTACTACAGCGCCGGACTAAAAATAACCCGGTGTTAATTGGTGAACCTGGTGTTGGTAAAACAGCCATTGTTGAAGGTCTGGCCCAACGAATCGTGAATGGTGAAGTGCCAGAAGGCCTGAAGCATAAACGTGTGCTGTCATTAGATATGGGCGCACTAATTGCAGGTGCGAAGTATCGTGGTGAGTTTGAAGAGCGCTTGAAAGGCGTGTTGAATGATTTATCAAAACAAGAAGGTAGTGTGATCTTGTTTATTGATGAATTGCATACCATGGTCGGAGCCGGGAAAGGCGACGGGGCGATGGATGCCGGCAACATGCTGAAACCTGCGTTAGCACGCGGTGAATTGCATTGCGTTGGTGCCACAACACTTGATGAGTACCGTCAATATATAGAGAAGGATGCGGCGCTAGAGCGGCGTTTCCAGAAAGTGTATGTTGCGGAGCCAACTGTTGAAGACACTATCGCCATTTTACGTGGGCTGAAAGAGCGCTATGAATTGCATCACCATGTGCAGATAACTGACCCGGCAATTGTGGCTGCGGCAACGCTATCGCACCGTTATATCTCGGATCGTCAGTTACCGGATAAAGCTATCGACCTTATTGACGAGGCCGGTTCTAGTATCCGTATGCAGATGGATTCAAAACCGGAATCATTGGATCGTCTGGAGCGTCGGATTATCCAATTGAAACTGGAACAGCAGGCATTGAAGAAAGAATCTGATGATGCCAGCAAAAAACGTCTGGAAATGCTCAATACCGAATTAGAGCAAAAAGAACGTGAATATTCAGAGCTGGAAGAAGAGTGGAAAGCAGAAAAAGCTGCCCTCACCGGAACTCAGAATATTAAAACTGAACTGGAACAAGCCAAAATCAGCTTAGAGCAAGCTCGTCGTGTGGGCGATTTGGCGCGGATGTCAGAACTTCAGTACGGTAAAATTCCTGAGCTGGAAAAACAGCTAGCGGCGGCAACGGCGCTTGAAGGGAAAACTATGAAGTTGCTGCGTAACCGGGTGACGGAAGCAGAAATTGCGGAAGTGCTGGCGCGCTGGACGGGGATTCCTGTATCTCGCATGCTGGAAAGTGAGCGTGATAAGTTGCTGCGCATGGAACAGGATCTACATAAACGCGTGATTGGGCAGGATGAAGCTGTTGAAGCCGTATCCAATGCTATCCGCCGTAGTCGTGCTGGGTTATCAGATCCGAACCGCCCAATCGGTTCCTTCTTATTCTTAGGGCCAACAGGGGTCGGTAAAACCGAGTTGTGTAAAGCGCTGGCAACCTTCCTGTTCGACAGTGATGATGCCATGGTGCGTATTGATATGTCCGAGTTTATGGAAAAACATTCCGTTTCTCGGTTGGTTGGTGCGCCTCCAGGCTATGTGGGTTATGAAGAAGGTGGTTACCTGACAGAAGCTGTGCGCCGTCGCCCTTATTCTGTCATTCTGCTGGATGAGGTAGAAAAAGCGCATCCGGATGTATTCAACATTCTTTTACAGGTGTTGGATGATGGGCGTTTGACTGACGGGCAGGGTAGAACAGTCGACTTCCGTAATACGGTGGTCATCATGACCTCTAACCTCGGTTCAGATTTGATTCAGGAACGTTTCGGTGAAAGAAGTTATAGCGAAATGAAGGAAATGGTGATGGAAGTTGTTACTCACCACTTCCGCCCTGAATTTATCAACCGTATAGATGAGGTTGTTGTCTTCCATCCACTGGGCCGAGCGCATCTGGCTTCAATTGCCAGTATCCAACTGGAGCGCCTGTACAAACGGTTGGAAGAACGTGGCTATCAGGTCACTATCACTCAGCCTGCGTTGGAGTTCTTGGGCGAGACTGGTTTCGATCCTGTTTATGGTGCGCGGCCATTGAAACGCGCAATCCAGCAGGAAATCGAGAATCCACTGGCGCAACAGATACTTTCCGGCAAATTAATACCGGGAGTTCCTGTTACGCTTGATGTGGAAAATGGGCATATCATTGCCAAACAGTAATGGTAACTCCTTGAGGGGGCGAGAAATCGTCCCCTTTTTGTTTTCTTTTTCACCGTATTTCGTGTTTTTGCCGCATTAGTGAGCGGTTGAAAGGTTTTTTGAAATTAGGGGTTGCAGGCTGTCAGGAACTCCCTATAATGCGCCTCCACTGACCGGGAACAACGAAACACACTTCGCCGGGTCAGGAAGAGAAATGATTGAGTTTGACTTCGAAAGAAAC